>Ga0131853_10000483_pt1 | contig 73292 bp, 68 predicted proteins | sample TergutLab28metaG_FD_92764 | JGI IMG/M metagenome (GOLD analysis project Ga0131853, IMG submission 92764) | Labiotermes labralis P1 segment gut microbial communities from Petit-Saut dam, French Guiana - Lab288 P1 (version 2) (version 2) | ecosystem: Host-associated > Arthropoda: Insects >... | reverse complement strand
ATGTTCCTGTTCTTCTTTGGGAAATCACTCCACGTTGTGAAGAGGCTCTCGACCGCTATGAGGGCTGGCCTCGTTTGTACCGCAAAGAAACTGTGTCAGTAGACTTCAATGGCAAGCCAACCGAGGCGATGGTCTATATTATGAATGAAGTCTATCCATACGGATTGCCGGGTGAACATTATCTCAATGTAATCAAAGAGGGTTATGCATCAGCTGGGTTTGATACCGCTGTGCTTGAGGTGGCTATAGCTGCATCGGGGTCTGTTACGGCTAATACAAAGAAATGCAAGTTGTGTGGATGCAAGATGGTTTGGGAGAATCCTCACTTGCCGGAGCATTTTCAAGCAAGTTCCTGTGACATTGAAGATTGGGATATTTGCCACGATTGCATGGTTGAGCATTGTACGACAACGAATTGCTTGGAGTGCAAAATGGGCGAGTATCCTGAATGCCGCTTTCTTGAGATGAAGAATCACTACATGGGGGAGGATTAACATGTCGTATCACAAAATTGATGAGACTGCCGCACGCAGGGCAAAAGAGGCTAATAGTTTCTACGATTATAAAGAAGGCAGTGCTACAACCGAATACCATCGCATGGTAGATGAGGCGAAGGATATTGCTGAACGACAGAAACAGCGGGTTGATCCTATGCATCATGCTAAAATTGACCGTTTGCTTGCTCGTTACTGCGGCAGACTTGCCGCTAATTTCAACAAAGGCTTTGAAATTGATGCAAGGGTTCCATCTATGATGATTGCAGGGCCTTCCAACTTCCCTGTTCGTAAAAAAGAAAAACAGAACGCCGCTCGTGACCGTAACATGGAAGATTACAGAGATGTGCAGGGTATCTTGGATAAAATCCGCGGTGTGGGAATGGGTGGCATAAGCTCAGATGATCCGAATGCCGTTGGTAAACTTCGAGAAAAGCTGGAGTCATTGGAAAACAGCCAAATCACCATGAAAGCTGTTAATGCTTACTATCGCAAGCATGGCACTTTGGATGGCTGCCCTGATTTGGACGAAGATACACTCACGAAGCTTAAAGTAAGTATGGGTCGAGATTGGCGCAAGAACCCGAAACCATTTGAGAGTTATGCACTGTCCAATAACAGTGCCGAGATTCGCCGGGTTAAAAAGCGCATTGAGGCTTTGGAGCGCAGTTCCGACAATCCGGCTGATGGATGGGATTTTAACGGCGGCAAGGTAGTTATCAATAAAGAGGTCAATCGATTGCAGATTATTTTCGATGAAAAACCCAGCGAGGAGTTAAGGGCTGAACTAAAGCGCAACGGCTTTAGGTGGGCGCCATCACAAAATGCTTGGCAGCGGCAATATACAGATAATGCAATGCGCTCTATCAAGCAGATCAAATCTATATCGGGTGACCAGTAATATTATAAAACCGTAATTTAACACAATCTCCAAACAAAATCCCATCTGCTGTCAGGTGGGATTTTGTTTGGAGATTGCTATCTTACTCATTTTCAGATGGTAATCAAATATAAAAAAAGGAGATGTACATTTTATGAAAAACTATCTTTTTACTTCTGAGTCAGTAACTGAGGGGCATCCTGACAAGATTTGCGACCAAGTATCCGATGCTGTGCTGGATGCTTTTCTCGCTAAAGACCCACAGGCGCGGGTTGCCTGTGAGGTGTCTGCGGCTACGGGTCTGCTGTTGGTTATGGGAGAAGTCACTGCCGATTGCTATGTAGACATACAGACCGTTGCGAGGGATGTGATTCGGCGTATTGGCTACACTGATGCACGCTACGGCTTTGATGCAGATGCTCTTGCTCTGCTGGTAGCTCTTAATAACCAATCGCCCGACATTGCTTTGGGGGTTGACCGCTCACTTGAGGCGAAGTCAGACGGTACAGCAGATTTAGGCGCTGGGGATCAGGGTATGATGTTCGGTTATGCAACCAATGAAACTGACGAGTATATGCCTATGCCCATATACCTTGCCCACAAGTTGGCGAAGCAGTTGGCTGATGTTCGCAAAGCTGGTATTTTGCCGTACTTAGGGCCTGATGGCAAATCGCAAGTAACAGTGGAGTACAAAAATGGCACTCCTGTTCGAGTGGACACAGTGGTCATTTCGGCACAGCACTCACCATCCATCCATCTTGATAATATTCGAGAGGACATCATTGACAATGTTATCTGGCCTATTATTCCGGGACATCTGATTGATAACAACACAAAAATATTTGTTAATCCCACAGGGCGATTTGTCATTGGTGGGCCACATGGTGACACAGGATTGACAGGCCGCAAGATTATCGTTGACACTTACGGCGGTTTTGCACGTCATGGCGGCGGCGCATTTTCAGGTAAAGACCCCACAAAAGTTGATAGAAGTGCATCCTATGCTGTGAGACATATCGCAAAAAACCTAGTGGCAGCAGGATTTGCCGACAGGCTTGAGATTCAAGTGTCCTATGCTATTGGTGTGGCACAGCCTGTTTCTTTGTTGGTAGACACTTTCGGCACAGGGCTAGTGTCGGAAGAGCGTATTCTCGCAGCTATCAACAAATATTTCGACCTCCGACCATCCGCTATTATTGAGCGGCTTGAATTGCGTAGACCCATATACTCGCAGACCGCTGCTTATGGGCATTTTGGGCGAAGTGACCTTGACTTGCCGTGGGAACGGCTGGATATGGTTGAGGATTTAAGATTGGAGCTATGATGCACAAGCTCATATAAAAACCTTGAAATAAAATATATCAAAATTGAGGAGGAGTTTAAGTTTGTCTACACATAAGCTAGTGATTTGCGAAAAGCCAAGCCAAGCACAATCATTTGCCGCCGTCCTTAACGCAAAGAAGCGTCAAGACGGTTTTTTTGAGGGTAATGGCTGGCTTATATCTTGGTGTTATGGCCATCTTGTGGAGCTGGCTTCAGCCGATGCATACGGTGAACAATACAAACGCTGGACATATGATGCCTTGCCGATTCTGCCGGATGCATGGAAGTACAAGGCATCTGAGGGCAAAAAGAAACAGCTTGATATTCTACGTTCATTGATGAAGCGTAAGGATGTGGACTCCATTGTTTGTGCCACAGATGCCGGGCGCGAAGGGGAACTTATCTTTCGCCTAGTATATGAGCAATGCTCATGCACCAAATCAGTGCATCGGCTTTGGATATCCAGCCTTGAGGATGCGGCGGTTCGGGAGGGCTTCGAGCAGCTTCGTCCGGGCGCTGATTTCGATAATCTTTACAAAGCAGCACTTTGTCGGGCAAAGGCTGACTATGTGGTCGGCATTAATGCCACAAGGCTCTTTTCTTGCTTGTATGGCATTACTCTTAATGTTGGGCGTGTACAATCCCCCACGCTGGCACTCATTGTAAATCGTGAGGCAGCGGTTAATGATTTTATATCAGAGCCATTTTATACGCCAGAGATTAATTGCGGAGAATTTACTGCATCCGGCGAAAAATTAAAGGACGCATCGGAAGCGGAAGCAATTCGCTCCGCATCCGATGGGCAGGATGCCGTTGTCATTTCGATAGAAAAACAACACAAGACTATCGCACCGCCAAAGTTATATGATTTGACCACGCTCCAGCGTGAAGCTAACAGGCACTTTGGGTTTACGGCACAGCAGACTTTGGATTATGTGCAAAGTCTTTACGAAAAAAAGCTGTGTAGCTACCCTCGCACAGACAGCCGATATCTAACCAGCGACATGGCGATAGGTTTGCCTGAGTTGGTTCGGGATGTTGCGGCTGCGCTTCCATTTGCCAGTGACATTAAGCCAACAATCAATACATCCGCAGTTATAAAAAATGCAGGCGTTACCGACCATCACGCCATCATCCCCACAGTGGCGATGCCATGTGAAGATTTATCATCGTTGCCGAGCGGCGAGAGAGATGTATTATTTATGATCGCCACGAGGTTGTTGTGCGCCGTTGGCGAGAAACACAGCTATGAAACGGCTTCAGCAATATTAGAATGTGGAGGCAACCATTTTACCGTTAAAGGCCGGACAGTTATTCAGGATGGCTGGAAAGCAATAGATGGTGTATTTCGTGCTACTTTGAAGAAAAAGCCGGAAGAGGAAGGCAGCGAAGACTTCCCCTCTCTGCCGGAACTTACCGAGGGTCAAACATTCTCGTCTGTATCAGCATCAGTCAAGGAAGGCAAGACATCGCCGCCCAAAAGATACACCGAGGACACCCTGCTTGCGGCAATGGAAACCGCTGGCGCAGAGGACTTTCCCGATGATTCCGAGCGCAAGGGGCTTGGTACACCGGCTACACGCGCCGCCACCATCGAAAAACTAATAAAGACAGGCTTTGTGGAGCGGCAGAAGAAAAACCTTGTACCAATGGCAAAGGGTATAAATCTGATTGCCTTATTGCCGGACGATATTAAATCGCCGATGTTAACCGCCGAATGGGAACAGAAGCTCAAACTTATCGAACAGGGTAAGCTCTCGGATTCAGCGTTTATGGATGGCATCGCCGCACTCACACAAGAGCTTGTGGAGTCGCATAGTGTTCCTGTTTCGGAGTATGCCGCCTTATTTAACGCAACGTCAGCGGAAAATAATACCGTAACGAAACGTGACGGTATTATTGGGGATTGCCCACGCTGCGGTTCTTCAGTATTAACAAAGTCAAAAGGCAACGGTCGTATGCCGGATTATTACTGCTCTAGCCGCTCTTGCAAATTTGCCATGTGGAAGGACAATCGTTTCTTTGAGGCAAAGAAAAAGAAACTTGATAAAAAGACAGCCGCCGCGCTTCTCAAAGAGGGGCGTATTTTCTTTTCGGACTTATACAGCGAAAAGAACGACAAGACATATGCAGCTACTATTCTATTGGAGGACACCGGCGACAAGGTAAATTTCAAACTCGAATTTGGCAATGAGAAACAAATAAACAAACAGGAGGCGTAATAATGCCAAAACATACACTTAATGAATTACTGGACGCTATGGAACCACAATCACGGCGTGACAAAGCACTCATTGGTAGATGTGTAGGCAATGTTTTCACTGATGCCGAGCGGCGATTGCTGTTCCTTTTTTATGCCGACATTGTTGCAGATACTATTGATACCTTGCACCAAGCACTTGATGATATCTTTGACCCAGAAGACCGTGCCGCTGCCAAGAGCTTGATTTCAAAGCTGGACGGTATGGATAGGACTTCTGGCATTGATGCCATCTTGGAAAGCGAGGGCCTATATGTCGGATAGCATAAATAAAAAGCACAGGCGCAAGCGTCACATTCATTTGCATTTTTGTGTAGACGAAGAAGAGAACAACCTAATCCGTAAGCGGATGGCAGATGCAGGCGTTGTCAGCTTGGGAGCATATTTAAGGAAAATGTCTATTGATGGCTATCACATAAATGTTGACCTGACCGATGTGCGGGAGTTGGTGTCGCTCCTTCGGCGCTGTTCAAATAACCTGAACCAAATCGCCAAGCGCACCAATGAGACTCGGAGCATTTACGAGGCTGATATTGAGGATTTGCGCCAACAATATGATACGCTTTGGGATGCGGCAAATGGCATTCTTGCTGGCTTGGCGAAGATAAAATAAGCCACCCATACACGAATGTAACAGACGGAAAACAAATTGAAAATATCTAAAATAGGACTTGTAAACACCCTCTAACCTAAGTTAACATGGGATTAGAAGTTGAATAAATCCAGTAAATATAAGGGTTAGGAGTGATTTTATGAAACTTATTTTGAAACTATTCGCCATGCCATTTGCGCTCGCATTTACCGTGACGGCTGCTTTTATGAATTTTGTACTGTCTGCATCTGCAATTTTCTTCAGCATAGCTTCTGGATTGATATTTATCGGATCGGTGATTTTATTTATCAGCGGCGAACCTGTGGGCGGTATTGCTTTCTTGGTTGTGGCGTTTCTTGTCAGCCCATTTGGTGTCCATGCTCTCGTAGGGAAGCTGGTCGGCTTGATTGATAATGCAGGAGGTGCGCTCCGAGGATTCATCACGAGCTAATGCATATCATTTCAACATCTCAATAATGGTAATAGCCGTATAACAATATTGGCTCACGTTCATGCGTGAGCCAATATTGCGTTATAGGGATTTTACACAGATATGTAATTTGCGTGGAGGGAGGTGATTTTCATGTTTCTGACCGTAAAAGAGATGGAGGTACTTTGCATATTTCACGATGGTACACTGTCCTCGACTCTTGATTTGCTCCGTCATGCCGAGGCAGAAGGAACAGGGCCGCCCAGCCGAGCGGCTGACATTAACAGCCTAATCGAAAAGCTGTCCAATGTTAAAGAAGGCGAAAATGTCTGTATTACTTTTGATCCCGAAAAGTAAAGGCAACAAAAAAGCGGCACCGCGTCACGCTACTGGCGCGGGCTGTCTTTGCTTTTTATTTTTTGCCTGTGCAAGTGCAAGTTTCTTTCAATTTCCGCAGAGAGATACACTCGATTACAAAAGCACGACCCGATGCGTCAAGCGATAGAATGTCTGATATGACCTCTCCAGCCGATGTGTTTCCGATTACTTTCATGCTCTGCCCGGTAATACCTTCTCGGCAGTCCGTTCTACCCATAAGGAAGTCAGTGGACACGTTATAATGGTCTGCCAGTATCGCCAGCGCGCGGAGCGGCAGTTCGCTCTCGCCAGTTTCATATTTTGAATACTGTTGTTGGGTTGTGCCAATTAGCTCGGCAACAGTCAATTGATTTAAGTCACTATCCTCTCGTAAATCTTTCAAGAGTTCTTGAGTAGATTTCATTTTTATACACCTCTTTCATGTATACAATTTTACTTCACAATTTATAGATGTATTGACTTTGACTAAATAAAGATGTAAAATAATCAAATATACACCTATAAATTGTATATTAATGAGGTGAATTTATGTCAAATTTTTCTTGTGCTTTTACAGGACATCGTCCGGCACGGTTTCCTTTTGGTTATAACGAAGATGACGAGCGGTGTGTTCAAGTAAAAGCAGTGATATCAGAACAGATTAATGCGTTAGTCGTTAACGGCGTGACAGAGTTCTATTCAGGTATGGCTCTTGGTGTAGATCAATGGGCGGCTGAGATTGTTTTAGAAATGAAAAAGACTCACTCGAATCTTCGCTTGATTGCTGTGCGCCCTTGTGAAACACAGGCCGACAGATGGTCTGCTAATCAAAGGGAACGGCACTACAATACTTTGGCTCATTGCGATGTTGTTTATACTTTGCAAACCAAGTACACTCGCTCGTGCATATTTGAAAGAAATAAATATCTTGTCGACCGTGCCAGATATCTGTTGGCGGTTTATGATGGACGCTCAAACGGCGGCACTGCTTACACCGTAAGATATGCAAGGCAGCAAGGGCGATGGATTATTACTATCCACCCCGAAACGCTGGTGGTTACATAGCTCCAACGAAACTAACTATTGAATTTTTCATTGGCTATCATTCTTGTATTAAGACTGCAGTTATAAAAAATAAACGGAGGCGATATTAATGGAGCGTTACAGTTCACGCACTGTCGATGAATTGGGAAGATTGGTTTTGCATAGCGATCTGAGGCAGCGGCTTGGTTTGGAAACAGGAGATAGTGTTTCCTTTACGCTTGTTGATACCATAATCATTTTGCAAAAAGCGGAAGATGATTTGGAGTCAGCTTGTGCTACTAGCAAAGTCAGTGAGTTGGGTATGATAGACTTGCCTGTTGAACAACGGCGTAAGCTGGGCTGGGAGACCAAAGACAAGGTTGCTTTGTATCATACCGATAACATGGTTATTTTGAAATTAGCGGAGAAAGCTCTCGTAGCATAAGGCACGGTCAAATAAGTATCGGAAGGTTTTACGCAGGAATGATAGTCAGTGAAATAAATAATTGTTATAAGACAAGCAGTTCGGAGCTATGTCCGCTCAGCGGATGCCGTCCATGATATCGGTACAAAGATATCCGGGCGGCATATTTATTTTTGAGGAGGAGGTGCGATGGCAACCACAAGGATCATGCCTTTGAAAACTGGTCGGGGCCGCAATGTGGCACGAGCGTTAAAAGACAGTATCGATTATATGGAGAACCCTTACAAAACAGACAACGGCGAATGGATTTCATCTTACGAGTGTGATGCTCGGACAGCCGACAGCGAGTTTCTTTTGTCTAAACAGAAGTATGCCGCCCTCACAGGTCGGGATCAGGGCAAGCGTGATGTCATCGCATATCATGTCCGTCAGAGTTTTAAGCCGGGAGAAGTGACGCCGGAGGAAGCAAACCGCATCGGCTATGAGCTTGCTATGCGCTTTACCAAAGGCAAGCACGCTTTCATCGTTTGTACTCACACCGACAAAGCTCACATCCACTCGCATATTATTTGGAATAGCACAGCACTTGACTGTACAAGAAAGTTCCGCAACTTCTTTCTTTCTACTTTTGCCCTGCGTCGCCTAAGTGATTTGATTTGTTTGGAGAACGGTTTATCCGTTATAGAAAATCCAAAACTAAGTCAGGGCAGAGACTATGGACGGTACATGAACAGACCGCCGTCATTTCAAGATAGACTCCGTACTGCTATTGATACTGCGCTGGAGCAGAAGCCAGAAACCTTCGAAGAGTTTCTTGACCTGATGCGAGGGCTTGGCTGCACCGTCATGGACGGCGGTAAACATTTGAAGTTCTTTGCTCCACCAGCGGAGGGCTTGCCCGACCATGTGAAGAAGCCTACACGGTGTAACACGCTCAAGGGTGATTATACGGAGGAGGCTATTCGAGAGCGTATTGATGGACGACGCGTTCTATCTTCTGCCGGTAGAGCATTCCAACCTGACACTCCACGCCGTCCAAGTCTGCTCATAGATATACAAACCAAGATACAAGAGGGCAAAGGTGCCGGCTATGAACGATGGGCGAAACTCCATAATCTAAAACAGATGGCTCAGACCCTTATCTATCTTCAGGAGCAGGGCTTAGACGATTACGATGTCTTGAACGAAAAAGCATCAACGGCATCGGCTCGGTTCAATGAGTTATCGGATAAAATAAAAGAGCTTGATGTTGGGCTGGATTCTAACTCCGCTCTGCAAAAGCAAATTGTCACATACTCTAAGACTCGCAAGACCTATGTTGAATATCGCAAGGCTGGGTACTCGAAACAGTTTAAGGCTCTGCATGAGACGGAGATAATTCTTCATCAAGCTGCCAAGAAATATTTTGACGATCTTGGTTACGGCAAGAAAAAAAAGCTGCCGACCGTAGCTTCACTCCGCACCGAGTACGCCACGATGCTGGATGAAAAGAAAAAAGCCTACCGGGATTATCGGCAGGCTAAGTCTGAAATGCAGTCACTCTTGACCGCACGCACCAATGTTCAACGCTTACTAAACATCACCGAACGAACGGAACACGAACACGGTAAGCCTACACTCTAACTGAGTCACGCAACAAAATAGCGGCCAAGGGCTGCGTAGCCGTCGCCGCAACGCGGCGGCGATCCACGGGGTCTGGGGCAGCGCCACAGCGAGCAAGCATAGCGAGTGTGTACCGCTATGCATTGCTCGCGACATTAATTAGAATTCTAATTAAATGTCGTTAATTCGAACACCGATTTAATTAGAAAACGGAATGAACACCGCACAGGCAAAGGGCTTGCCCTTAGTTGGTTCTAATTAAAAAATGGAGTACAAACCAAAGCGGCGGAATCCTCATGGAGACCGCCGCCAAATAATTCGAATTAAAAATTTAAGGGTATCATTTCAGTCCATATAGCTTTTTAATCAGCTCGTCATCGTTGACCTTGAATCGTTCTGAATTGAGATTATCTGCCAGTGGACTGTTCTTGTTAGCGTTTTCTATGGCACGGCGTTTGTGTTCTGTATCAGCCTTGGCATAGATAAGCGTTGTTTCGTAACGGGCGTGGCCTAGCCATTGGGATATCAATGTCAAATCAACACCATGCCAATAAAGATGCATTGCACGAGAGTGCCGCCATAAATGAGGATGAACATTGTCAGGCACATCGGAGCATACTCCTTTTGCTATGTCTCCATATTCTTGAATGAACTTCCTTGCCGTGTCATGATGCATCATTTTTTCGGGGCCACTCCGGGTGGAGTAAAACAAGAACCTATCCGCATAAGCATTTTCGTTTGGGTGGAACACCTTTGCTTATTGCTTGAAATGTTCTGTGGTGCTTGCCATAAGCGGTGTAACACGGATTTTACCGCCCTTGCCTTCGATGGTCACCGTAGGTGCTTTTCCCAAGCGAATGTCGCAAATACGAATGCTCATGATTTCTTGAATCCGCGCCCCTGTGTCGTATAATAAAATCATTAGGAATTGGTCACGCATCCCTTTAGGTGTTGATGTGTCCGGCTGTACCAAGATTGCTTTGACAGCATCTTCGCTCATATAGTCTACAATCTCCAATTTTTTGCCTGATTTCAAAGGCACTTTGAGAATCTCGCTCCGATGGATAACTGCCGTTGAATCCATTTTTGCAGCATATTTATAAAACGCCCTAATGCGGTTTAACCTATGGTTGCGGGTTTCGATACTGCAACCTCGTTCTTCCAACGAATCCAAAAACTTTGCAAGCATATGCCTGTCTATCATCTCAAAAGTAACTTGCGACAAGCTGATACCTTTTTCAAGTTTTACGAAATCCAACAAAGCATCAAGTGACTCTCGGTAAGCATAAACCGTGTTTGGGCTTCGGTTTGTCATCTTGGTTAGGTAGACTTTGAAAAAATCATGCACCAAGGAGAACAGTGCCGCATCCTTTACCAATGCTTTGTCTTTTACTTTTGCCATGACTCCACCCCTTCCGGTAGCAACGGAATCATCGCTTCCAAAGTATCCCAATCAACACCCGCGCTTTTTACAAGTCTTTCCGGAAGGATGTGGATGTAATACACTGTTTCGGATAGTTTACCATGACCCATGTACGCTTGAAGATAGGGCAACTTGTTATAAAGGTTTTGTTTTTCGTCCAGCCATCTGTTAAGAACCTCCGCAGTTCGCGTCCTTCGTTTGGGCGCAGTCCGCAAGTATAAATCAGTCTGAACAAAACGGGTGGAATTTTTGAAGCCAATGGGTTGGACGGCGTTTTTGGCAAGCGGTCTATGGCACGAAAAAGCCGTGTCAATTCATCGTCGGTAAAAACATATGGCACAAATGTGGACTTGGGTGCAACAACATACTCGTCAGGCAGGATATACGACTCCTTGCCGATTGCCGACAAATATTTACCAAGCAAGCGTATGGCTGTAGCTTTGTTTGAAATGCCATATAAGGATTTTTCGATATGCCCATTAATCCAGCCGGTTACAAGTTCACGGCTCAGAGTTAATACATCGGGGTAACTGTCTGCGGCATACCTGTCAATGCTTAATAATGCACGCTCATATGTGCGCCTTGAAAAACCAAGAGCTTCGCGGTAAGACAGCATTGCTTCAATATCGTTTGCAAATGCGCTGATAAATGTATTTGTATTCATACCGACATCACACCCCTTTTCGGTTTGATGCCTACAAAATCAAGTGCGCACTCTTTCAAATGTTTCAAATCCAATGAAATATATTTTTTGGTAGACTCAATCTCATCATCACCAAGAACTTGTGCCACAAGTTCAATCTCTGCCCCCCGATGTTACCAAGTTCGTGCCAACGGCGCGCCGCAATGAATGAAATCCTTTACCGTCATAAGCGATTCGTGGAAGCCCTACCCTTAGCCTGTAATAATCGTATACATCACCAATGGCACCACCATTTGCAAATGGCCTGAATGGAGGACGGACACGCAAAAATACATTTTCATAATCTGTTTCAGGACGTGCGGCCAAGATGTATTCCATGATAGCCTCCCCAACATCTTTAGTCAGCGGCAAAGCTACCGGCTTTAATGTAATACAATGGGTCAAACACCATCCTAGAGTTTCTGTCTTGGTATTGATGCTTGTCGTTGCTATCCCCATGATGTTATCTCCGATTGGCTATCTTGCGATAAATCCCATTATGAATGATGGGGAGCGAATCATTGTCATGGACGGCTTATTTTTCTACGATGCCGACTATGTATATGAAGTCTTTTATAGGCTTGGTGTCTTCCTTGCGGGCCAACCTTTAGGAAACCATGCTTGTAAATATCCAAATCGCCATCATATGGAATACATTCTATTGTGCCTTCGGCGGTTAACCCGCTGTCACTTGTATTTGAGGTTATTTTGTAATCCCATGTTCCAATTGCAGTTGGTACAAAGCGTGCCTTCCAGTTTTTTTCGCCATCCCAAAAGCCAAGCAGCTTTATTTGCCTGCCATCCGGTCCGTTAAATTCTGCTTTTACGTCCACTTCAAGAAATGGGTTTTTATATTTGTTTTTACTGTAAAGCTCTATATCTCCGGTTTGCCATTGTTTTAGCTTCAAAATAGTCAATCCTTTCTAAGGGGATGTGTTATAGAAGTTTTACATAGGTAGCATCACATACAAGTATTATTATCCTTGTGGGCAGTTATCAGCATTTCACGTTTCTTCCATACCCCGCTAAAATAGTAAATCATACAGGGTATCGTCATACCATATATCGCCAAATTGGCACCTACCAGAAAGCCAATTAGCCCAAAGTCCAGCACAACTCCAAACAAATAGCTAAGCCCCATGCGCAGAACAACTCCGTCGAACAGGCCGAATATCATCGTAAGGCGGGTATTGCCAATACCATTAATAAAACTCATAAAGCCCGGCATCAAGGCTTGCGCCGGGAACATTATAAACATAGTCATAACCATCATAGGAACCAGTTCAAATACCGCCGGGTCATCTGTAAACAAACTAAACATCCGGAAGGGAAAAAAGCCCATAAAAGCAAAAAAAACAACGAAGACAGCAATACTAATGGACACAGTTAACATAACCGCCTTCTGTGCCCTTTCGCGCTTGCCTGCACCCATATTTTGCCCAACCATGGCAGAGTTTGCCAAGCTAAGCCCCATAGTCAATACACCGGGCAACTGCCCTAAGCTAATCGCAGCACCATGTGCGGCGGCGGCGGCAACACCAAAGCCGTTTATAAAACGTCCCACAAACATCATCGAAAATGAGATAGCCACATTCAGCATTATCATAGGTATCCCTAACCGGCATAGTATAATTGCTATTTTTTTATCAATTGCAAAACTTTTTGGCTTAAAATCAAAACCAAAGGTTTCTCGCTTTACGTACAGATATATAATCGCAATTATAAAAGACAGTGCTTGGCTTATTACCATAGACAAAGCCGCACCCATAGGCCCCATATCTAAAAATCTGACAAAAATATTTACTAATATAATATTGAGGACAGAAGCGATGGCAATGAACACAAATGGCCGCTTAGCATCGCCCAAACCGCGCATTACTGCCGAAACCGTATTGTAACCAAAAATAAACACTAAGCCAAAACCATTGACTCTTACAAATTGTATTGCTCCTTCAATAGCTTCCGGTGGCGTATTTAACAGCTTCAAAATTGTTTCTGCCATTGTAACCGCTATAACAGTAACCACAAGGCCAACTATTGCAACAAGCGAAAATAATGTGCCTATTACATTGTTAATAAGTGCCCTGTCTTTGGCACCAACTAATTGAGATATGTAAATTTGCCCTGCCATGCTTAACCCCATGGAAAAAGACAAAAAAATAAACATCAACTGATTGCCTATCGCAACGGCGGAAAAACCGCCCGAGCCTACGTTCTGGCCCACTACAATCATGTTTACTATGCCAAAAAGCATTTGCAGCGCGTTAGCCAGCATAAAAGGAAACGCAAAGGATATGAGCTGCTTGGTAACGTTGCCTTCGGTCATATCCTGCCCTATGGTTTTTGTATTGTACAAAATTTATCCCCTATACTTTAACAAAGTCACACAGCCCCTGCAGGAAAAAGAACCATCGCAAATAATGCAGCAAATATAATTGTAAGCACCATACGAATCAGCCAAATTACAACAATTTGCGAAAATTTTATAGGCAATCCTGTAGCCATAATACAAGGCACCCACGCAGCTAAAAATACAATTGAACCTACCGGGATAACAGCCATCATATAACGGATACGCAAGCTCCATTCACCTGTAGCTACAAGAAGTGTTGGCAAAATGATGTCGATTAAGCTTAATATTGCGCCGGACGATGCTATTACAGCTTCATCTGTGCTAAGGGCTATACTTGTAAACGGCCAGAAGGCGTAGCCAAGCCATATTAGTACCGGGGTAAATGCATATAAAACTATGCCTACACCAGCAAAAAAAGTTGTTCCGGTTGCACATGTGCCAAGTACACCCATACAATCCTTCATTATTTTACATATACTTTTCCCAAATTTTTCTGCGGAAGTTGCGGTGTCAAATGCCTCTTTTACTGCATGTCTTGTAATGTGCTCAGTATATACGTTTTCTGGAATAGGAGTAACACCTTCGCAGTAACTGTTTGAAATTTTATTAAGCGGATATATGCGGACGCTTATAAGCGTTACTAAAAGCAAAATGGCAAATGATGACCATAAATAAATATTCCAAATGTGCATAAGGTTGGCGTTCATGGCAAGCACAAGCAAAAAACCTATTGAAGCACTTGTAAAGCTTGTGCCTACTATTATGCTTTCGCGTTTATTCATGCGGCCGGTTTTATATTCGTTGCTTGCCCCAATATGGCCAACAACAAAACTCGCTAACAGTGCGCTTACAGCTATAACGGCAGCCCGCCCGGGAAGCTTGAATATAGGGCGCATAAAGCGCCGCGCTATTACGCCAACTAAATCAACAAGGCCATAACCTGTCAAAAACGGTAAAAACGCCGCAGATAACGGTATGGTAATGAATACCATTATAAGTATTCTGTCCATTACAAAAAATGAAATGCTTTCTCCGCTTATCATTTCTACGCCAGTAAAATACCAGCTAAAAAATGGTGGATAATAACCGAAATAGAATTCTATCGCAGTAACAGTTAAAAGCACAAATCCGAATATCTTAAGTACAGAAAAAGTTGTAGCAACGCCGGAACTTCTCCAAAAGCTGTTAAAGCGCACGAAAAATAAATCAGCTAAGCAATAAACGCCCAATATCCACAATATAGCAGGCATAGCCTTAAAATTACCTGTCCAAAGTGCTGCCCTTACAAACCTTGTTAGGTGCGATACCAACATGGTTGAAGTTGCGTCAACATTCCCAAATTGCCAAGCGGCTATGGAAATTTGGTAGCTTGGCAGAGGAAAATTTATAAAAAACGCAAAAATTCCAAATGCCGAAAAAAATATAAGCCTTATATATGTTTTAGCAGAATACCCGGATAAATCGGGCTTAACGCTTCCTATGCCAATGTTATCCATATTTTCACCCTTTTCAACAAAATTAACGGGGGCTGCACTACGCTAACCCCCGTTAAGCCCTGCTTGTTTGCTGCTGAATTTCTGCCGGTAAATTATTTTTCGCCAATTAATTTTTTAAGCATAACATGCTGTCTGCGTACTTGCTCCACTTCATCCGGCTCTTCGTCGCCTAAGTATAGGGATTGTCCTTCAAATTCACTGCATAAATACCCATCGAACCCAATTTCTTTTAAAACAGCAAGCGGAGTTTCGTAGTCTATGCATGTGTCCTCGCATTGTACATTCATATCATAGAACTTAGCGTGGAAATGGATTAAATACTTTGCAACATCCTTCAGCCACTCCGGTTCGCTAAAAAATGTTCTTATAAAGGACATGGCAACAGCTGTTTCTGTTTCGCCTGCACCCATTTTTGCTATTTCGACAGCAATTTGCTTGGAACGCACACCGTTTTCGCAGGCTTTAACAACATATTCCAGTATTTTGGGGTCGGCACCTGCCGCAAGCGCATTATCCAGCATTTTTTTTGCCGGGCGCTTTTGGAATATGCCAAAATCCGGGATAAGCCCCACATGCTTTGAGCCGGATTTATCAAACATCTCAACATACTCGTTTATCCAGCGCGAGCGCAATGTCATAGGCGAATGGACTTCCAAGCCCATTTTTACGTTATAATTTTCTGCAATAGGTATGCTTGCTTCAAACACTTCTTTGCGGACCGTGCATAATACCCTTACGATTGGAAACCCCAGCCTAGCTGCCAAGCGGATGCCGTTTTCCATCATTTGAACTTGCTCTTTAAGGCTGGATACCCGTCCCTTATACAGCATGTAGTCCAGAAAAAGATCCATGCATACGGACTTGGTATTGTATTTATCCATCCAGTCTTTCCAGCGGTCTACGTCTGCATCAGTTGGGTGGGGATATGCTCCTACCGGGGTCTGTTCATATAGCAATTCTATGCCTTTTGCCCCAACAGTTTGTGCGGTAATGCGTATAAGGTCCTCTAAGCTGTTTTCGTTTTTATAGTAGCTTTGCTGATAGCTATAAAATGAAACTCCTCGTTTAATTGCCATAATTTAACCCTCCATTGGGCATACGTCCTCCAGCACTACGCTGAAAGGGAATGCTCCGCCCATGTAGCTTATACGGATTGCAACTGTTACTTCTACGGTATGGTTGCCCAGCGGGAAGCCGCCTTTTAATGGCACAAATATGGTAGCCTTTTCGCCATATTCCCAACGAATGGTAGTTATGGTTGCCATTTCTTCAAACGTATAGGTTTCATCGCCAACCGAAAATGTTAGCTGTTCTTTTGTAAAAACCCTGTTATTAAAACGCACCGTAATATCTTCTACTAAGCTTAAACAAACCCCGCGGTAATAGGGTATCTTTGTTTTAACCACAAACCCCGTGCCCACACCGTTTACAATTATAGATTGAATATCGTTTTTATCAACCATATGCTTTTTGTAGATGTTCATTTTACCCTCCTAGTCCTCCGGCTTTACCGGAACCTTAAAATACGGCCTATCTGGATGCGCCAGGCAGTATGGCGTATTAAACCCAACATCGTCATAAGGAATATGTCTTCTAAATTTTCCGTCTTTTTCCGCTTGGTTAAGGATATTTTCAAACAATGGCTTGCGCTGTCCTATAACTGGTTTCATATGTTCGGTAATATCCGGTTCCAAATTAATTGCGCCCGTTGGGCATATCATAAAGCACCATGCACATTCGTGGTTATCGTCGCATAATGTGCCTTCGCTGCCGAATTTTTGCGGACTGCACGAGAGATTATTGTAGTCCATTGTGCAATAGTCCACGCAGCGGGTGCATTTTGGATAAATACATTTTTCTGGGTCGCGGATTATTTTTCCTTGCGGGTTCCCATAATTAAGCAGCATGTTTACAATAGCCACAGCCTGGTTTTTGTCTATATCGTTTTTTGGCATAGGCGGTATTAAATCTGTTTCCCCGGCATTAATCCTCTTGCTTCTTTCTACCATTTCCCTGCCAAATGCTTTAGCTTCTGCCAAAGACTGTTCGTCCGGGTGCCCTGCTGTGTAATAAGGCTCCGGCATTGCAGGCATAACTACATTGCCGTACCATGCTGCACTGCCTATAACCGTAAAACCAGCCTTTTTTAAATTAGGCAGCACTACCGGAAAGTAAAAGCTGGGCATAGTCCCGTGGGTACAAAACGAAAAAATATGTTTGCCATTTTGCTCCGGGACATTTTGATAAAACCTGCGAATATTAGGCGGGTCTGCCTTCCATATTGGGCTTCCAAGCCCTATTAGGTTGTATTCGTCAAGCATTTCATTTGGAACATTTTTAATGTTTTTTACATCAACCTTTTCAGCAACTTCCCGCGCACCTTCGCCTATGCTTAATGCAACTTTCTTTGTACTGCCGCCTTGCGAAAAATAAATTACAAGCACTTTCATAATTTATCACTACTCCTCATTTACAAAGCCTGCGCCCTTACAGCAGACATAACTAAATTGCCAATAATTTCAGAAACAGGAGCTCCCCTGGAACAGTCCCCTACAACTTTACGGAAGCCTTGCAGCATTGGGCCGTATGCATCCGCACCTGCAAATTGCTGTAGTAATTTTACGCCTACATTGCCAGTGTTTAAGTCCGGCCAAATAATTATGTTGGCACGACCGGCAACATTGCTGTTCCGTGCTACCTTCTTTGCTGCAACATTTGGGTCTATTGCGGCATCCAGCTGAAATTCGCCGTCTATGTACAAATCTGGGCGCAGGCTATTGGCAATTTTAACCGCGTCTGCAACCTTATCTACCAAAAGCCCTTCGCCGCTTCCGCATGTGGAATATGAAAGCAAAGCACAACGCGCTTCCCAATTAAGCAAGCTGCTTACGGTATCGCAAGCAGAGATTGCTATGCTTGCCAGTTGGCTGGCATCCGGGTTTTGGCATACTGCACTGTCGCCAAATGCAAGCAAAGTACCTTCTGGCCTTGTATAACCCGGAATATTTGCTATGCCTATGCTGGAAGCTGTTGTAATATTTTCAGCAAGCCCAATAATCGTTTGTGCCGCCAAAATAACCTCGCCTGTTGTATGGGAAATTCCGGCAAAAGTAACTTGTACATCCCCTACAGCTTCTAATACCAGCGCGAAATAAAGCGGGTCGGCCATTCTTCTTATTAATGACTTGCCTTTCAGCAAAATACCGGGCAGCTCCGCATACCGTTCAACTAAAACGCTTTTTAACTTCTCGTCTGCGGTATTGGCGTACTCAAACATATCTGCGTTTATGCCGCGGTTTTTAGCCATTACGCGTAGGGTAGTTTCGTCCCCGGCTAATATCGGCAATATATAACCTTTTTTTGCGGCTTCATAAGCCGCAAGCATCATTTTTTCGTCGTCCGCCTCCGGAAAAGCAACCCTTTGCGGGTTAGCAGCGGCTTTTACGTAGATACATTGCAATATATCCATATCATACCCCCATAAGTTCTTTTGCAGATATTAATTCCCACTCAATTTTGAAGGGGCTTTTTGCTGCACATGTAATTACGTGGTTATCGTAAAAAAAAGTATCTGTTTCCCACGCACAGCCGCTTAGCACAGAAAAACTGTTAGGGCTTAGCGAAAAGCCTCTGCCGTCAGCTTTTAATATGCTTTCTTTTTGTGTCCACAAAGCATAAAAACGGGTATTGGAACCGCTTATCCACGCTTTTTCATCTGTTGTGAACATTAAACGGGCCGCCATGGCGTCTCCATAACCTATTTTTTCTATGTCAATGCCAATGTTTTTCTTGTGTACAGCAATAACACTATAATTCCCGCCATGTGATAACGAAAAATAATTCATGTTGCCTTTAAGGAAAGGTTTGCCATGTTGGGTATAAATAATCTGCCCGTCTTGCGTAATATTTAAAAACTTTTGCATAAGAAGCCCTGCTGTTACTGAACGTAAACGCTCATCCGTATTTTTATACGTTTTTGCCTTTTTTTTGCGCTCCGGTGTTAACAGAGCCAAACATTCGTCGTAGCAATGTGTAAAAGTGCGAATATCCGCAAGGTATACTTTTATAACTGCCCCTCTACCATATCAACCACATCCCCTATGGTTTTAAACTTACCGGCATCCGGCAAAGGAATCATAACATCTATTTCGTTTTCTATTGTGGATACAAGGCTTACCATTAACATGGAGGACGACGATAATTCCTCTTTTATTTTGGTATCCATGCTTAATGCGCTTGCTTCCTGGTCATATGTTGTGGCAAAAAAACTAATAATTTTTGCTTCCAGCTCTTTTCTGTCCAATTTAGTTCGCCTCCTTTTCAAAAATTACGGTTTTGTACCCTTCCATCTGCACTATTTTCGCTTTAACCGGGATGGGCATATTTTCTCTAATTTCTTTTTTATTTTTCCGGGAAACCCCACATACCACCGCATTAAGCTCTGCGCCTTCTTTTAAACGCACACAGGCATAGCTGTAAGGCATAAATGGTGCTAGATTCGGCTTGGCAGAAAGTGCGCTTGGCAATATAAAATCAAACATTTCTGCCTCGCCGGAAACCTCCAGCCACTCCATAGAAGTGCATGAACAAGCATTGCACATTATAACCGGCGGAAACTCTACCGCACCGCAGTCTGTGCATTTTCGCCCCATTAGCTTGCCTTCGTCCAGCGAATCGTAGAATCTTTTTACAATCATTTCCATAAGATTACACCCCGCCTTCCAGTGCCCGCAGAATTATTGCGGCAACATTTTGCCCTCCGCCAAATCCGCGGAGCATTGTTGTTTTTGGCAATTTTTTAACCTGCCGCTCCCCGCACAGTCCACGCATTTGCATAACAGCCTCGTGTATATCTGCAAGACCGGATGCTGCGTGCGCGTGTCCAAACGAAGTGCGCCCGCCGTTTGTATTAATAGGCTTGTCGCCATCATAAGCGGTGCGGCCGTCTACTATGTATTTCCATCCTTCGCCTTTGGGAAGATACCCCGCAAGCTCTGCCGAAATAAGGTGGGATGTAATAATAAAATCGTTTGCAAAAAACAGGTCAATTTCTTCCGGCTGTACGCCGGTTATTTCGTAGGCTTGCCTTACCGCCTCGGCAGTTGCTACTGTTTCTAAATGGGGGTTGGTAGCTTCCAGCGCAGAATTGCCAACCCCTAAAACTTCAATAGACTTTTGCTTAAATTGCGAAGCTATTTCTGTTGGGCAAACGATAACTGCTGCTGCCCCGTCGCATTTAGCTTCCATACCAGCCACCCTAAGGTATTCCCCAACCTTTGGGTTAGCAGCCGAGCGCAGGTAACTTAATGCGCTGTCGAAACCGTTTTCTTTTGCAATTTCGTCAAATGATTGGCGCAAAACCGCCAGTGGGTGCTTGGATGCATTTTTGCGGTTGGTAATGCACATGGCATTTAAGGTGTCGTCTAGTTCCTGCTCGGTTAATTTATTTTCTTTTGCGTATAATGCGGCGGCATCGTCAAACAGAATCAACGGCCCTGCAGCTAGTGAGCGCGTATAAGCCCTGTCGTATATCATTTTAGTAGAAGCAAGAAATTCCTCCATTGAAAATTTCCGGCGTACATGTGCGGGCATACCGTCAACGGGTAAGCTGTCGCCTAAATCCACACATCCGGATAGCACAATATCGTACTTACCGCTTGCCACTGCCTGCACTGCTAAATCCAGTGCCAAATAACCCGTGCAGCAAGCCTCTGAATGATGGTACGAACCCTTGCCGCGCATCCCAAACCAGTCGGCTACTTGCATATTGGGCGTTATATAATCGCTGCCCATGGTGGCACTTGCCTGCCCATGAAAATAGCAATCTATATCTTTTGCTTTAATTCCGGCATCGTTCATGGCTTCTATTGCGGCATATCCAAAAAACTCGCCTTCTGTAAGGCCTGCCGTTTCCGGGTTATCAAGTGCGTACATAAAGGGTGTGCAACCCACGCCAATTATCGAAACGCTTCGGCTGTATTTACCCAAGCCCATGCGAATTCCCCTTTCGTGTTAAAATTTTTTATTCTTTTACCCCGCCAAGGGAAAGGCCCTTAATGAAATATTTTTGGAAGAACGGGTACAGAACCATAATGGGTATAACACCTATAACCGCCATTGCCATACGGATTCCAATGCTTGGCATGTCTGCAAGTGCGGCGGCTAAATCTGCGCCAACGCCCACATCTGCCATGCTTACAATTGCTTGAATGTTCATAAGAATTGTGTTTAACAATTGCTGTAAGCTAAATAGCCTTGGATCGCTTATGTAGTACAGGCCGTTCATCCAGTCGTTCCAGTAGCCAACTGCCACCATTAGTCCAACCGTTGCCAATATTGGCAAAGAAAGCGGCAGGACAATTTTCCTATAAATGAAGAACTCCCCTGCGCCGTCAATTTTTGCGGCCTCTATTAATGCCGGGTGTATGTTAGTTTGGAAGTTGTTTTTTAGAAGCATAATTATAAACCCGTTCATTAAAAGGTTTGGGAATATAAGTGCTAATATATGGTTTCGTAAACCAAAAACCTGTGTCCACATAATGTACTGCGGTACTAAACCGCCATTAAACAGCATGGTAAAGAATACAAAGAACAGAACAATCCGTCTGCGTGGGTAATCTGAACGGGAAAGCGGGTATGCAAGTGCCGGTGCAATTAACAAGGAAAGCGATGTGCCGGTAAATGTTACAAAAAACGAAATCCCATACGCACGCATAATATTGTTTACATTTGTTACAAACAAAAACTCGTAGGCTTGAAGGCTAAACACCCGCGGTATAAAAAAGTAACCGTAGCGCATTAAAGCGCCTTCATCTGTCAAAGAAGAAGAAAATAGCAACAAAAAGGGAAGAATAGCGGCTAAAGATAACAATATTAATATTGCATGGCATAAAATATGGAAAAATTTATTATACTTATAAGCACTTTTACCCTCTTGATGGTCCTCTTCACTTTGTTTTTTTGAAAAAATACGTTTTGCAAACGTCATAATTCTCTCCCCTTATTTAAAATAGCGCACTACCTTTATCAACTCTGGAAACTAATTTATTGGCTATTAAAATTAGCGTAAAACCAACAATAGCTTGGTATGTGCTTGCCGCTGCGGCCATCCCAATATTATTGCTTCTAAACAAGGCCCTAAATACAAAGGTGTCTGTTGTTTGCGTAACCGGAATTAGTGCGCCGGCTTCCATTGGAACCTGGAAGAATAACCCGAAGTCTGTGTAAAAAATGCGGCCTATTCCAAGCAAGGTAAGCATAATAATTGTGGTTCTAATCATGGGGATTGTAATATGCCAAATCTGTTTAAATTTGCCTGCACCGTCTACATGGGCGGCTTCGTACAGCGATTTATCTACACCAACAACTGCGGCAAGATAAATTAGGGAGTTGTAACCAAGCATTCTCCACATTTGGATTGTGGTTAGAATAAATGGCCAATAAAACGGGGTTGCGTAAAAGTTGATTCTTTCTTCAAGCAGGCTATTTATAAAACCGCTTGTTGTGCTTAAAAAAGCAAAGCCAATATAAGCTACAATTATTATTGAAATTAACTGTGGAAGCAAAATTAAGGTTTGGTATGTCTTTTTTAACCTGGTTATAATAATTTCGTTTAAACAAATTGCTACCGACACGCCAAGTATTGCGTTTAAAATAATGAACACGCCGTTATATAAAACTGTGTTGCGCGTCATAATCCAAACATCCGGTGTTCTAAAAAGGAACTCAAAATTTCTAATCCCGTGGAATTCGCTTTCCCACAAAGGCCTGCCAAAATCCACATTTAAGAAAGCAATATATATACCTACCATAGGGATGTAGTTATTGATGAAAAAGTAGATAATGCCAGGTATAACAAAAAAATCGAGAGCGCATAAATGCTTATTCATATACAAAGTAAACAGGCTGCGGACTATGGTTAAAATACCTATAATTACAATAATCCATATGCCAATTTCTAAATTGACGTTTCTGGCAAGGCGCATGGCCTCGTTAATATACACGTTAAAGCCCAAAACCATAACTAATTGAAGAAGCCCTACCAGCAGAAGAATATAAGTGATAAGTTTTTTCCTTTTAAAAATAGGGAACACCAAAGAAACAATAATACCTATAATGGCAAACACTGCAATAAGCGTTATAATTCCGTTAAATGGTTCTAAAACTATACGACCTTCTACTATAGTTGCACCTTGTATAAAGTTAAGCCCGCTTAAAGTAAATACATCGCTGCCTGTTCTTCCCATGTAATTTACAAAGGGAAATAGAATGCTAACTAACGCTAAAACTTGTAAAATGGTTAAATCAATGGGAAGTTTCTCTGTAATTCCATGAAACTTCTCGGGTAATCCCTTAATCCCTTGCATGTTGCCCCTCCTTCTTCTATAAATAATACACCTGTTGGAGGGGGTAGCACCCCAACAGGTGTACTTTACACTCGCACTAAAACACTATCTATTTGCAAGCCACTCATCTAATTGACGCTGGTATTCGGCTACAATGTCGTTTGCGCCAACTTGCTGCAGCCTTTCAACAAATTCGTCAAATACAGTCATTGGAGCAGAGCCTGCTACAAGCTGCCTTCTAAATTGGTCGAGCACGCCTTGTACGGCAGCAACTTCGTGCTGGACTTCGCTTAAATCTGCAGAGAACCCAAGGAACTGGGATGCACCAATTCTTTCCATATCTGCTTCTGCCCTTATGCGAAGGTCTGGCGATGTGCCATACCATGGGTATAGTAAAAATTGGTTGCCAAACAAGAAGTTGCTAAAATGATACGGTACAGATGCTTGGTCTAAGCCTTCTGGGAATTGCGCCATCCCATCCGGGCGTACAATAAAGTCGCGTCCTTCAATACCGTAAGTTATTAATGTCATAATGCGCCTATCGGTAAACATCATATTAAGGAACCGCATTGCAGCTTCAGGCTCGCGGGAGGCAGAGGGAATAGTCCAAACAAAAGACCTTGTTTGGCCAGTGCCAACCTGCGGCCCGGAGGTTACGGGAACAAACAGCAGCTCTGTACCGGCTATATTTTGGTGGGAAATTGTTCCGCCGGCCTCTGTTCCAAGGAAATATGCAAAGCCTACGTCATTCCTTATGTAGTTTGCGGCATGCTCTGTTGCAATTGCTAGGTCTCTGTAAACAAAACCACGTTCGTACCAATATCTCACTTGTTCTATGGATTGCCTAAATTCCGGGGTTTCGTATACATTAAGAACCCTGCCGTCTGGCGTGGAGCGGATTAATTGCAGTGTACATCCAAGTGTATCAAATGCACTCCAGTTTGCAAATTCATTAGCAAAAACATATCCGCCGAAGGAAAGTATATTTGCGTCTGCGGCGGCAACAACAGGTACAAGGCTTGTGTTCTCTGCCACTATTGCAAAAATTTCGGTTAAGTCGTCCATGCTGGTAACATTTTGAGCTTGCTCAAGAATATCAAGCTCTATAAGTGTATCTTTCCGCATTGCCACGTACACATTTTGAACCATGGAACGCCAGCCTGTAACGCCTAACGTTTCTCCGCCTAACATTGTACCTGTTGCAAGCGGTCCTAATATTCGTAAAATATCTTGCCCATATTCTTGAAGCAGGTCATCTATTGCCATAAAGTGACCTTGCGGGGCGGCAACGCTAAAGCTGGTTGCACCGGAGGGCGTTGTTATAAGTAAATCAATTGGTTCGCGGGCCGTAAGCATTAAGCCTACTTGTTGGGCGTACATGCCCCATTCAAAAATCATTGGCGTAACATGGACCCCAATTTCCGGGCCAGTAATTGCATTTATGGCCTCAAAAACTTCTGGAACGCCCGGCGGTGATTCCCGGCCGGAAATCAAGTAAACCATAGTAATTTCTATAACTTCTTCCGGCGGTACTTCTTCCGGCGGTACTTCTTCCGGCGGTACTTCTTCCAGCGGTACTTCTGCCGGAGCTGCAGGAGCAGGGGCAGCCGCTGCTGCTGGTGCAGGAGGTGTTTCAGGGTTACCGCATCCTGCAAGGCTTAGCATGGATAATGTAAAAATAAATGCCAACGCTAATGCTGCTACTCTCATCTTTTTCATAAAAATATCCTTCCTTTACCTATTGGCAAGCCATTCATCTAGCTGCCTTTGGAATTCTTCTACTATTGTGTTAGCACCAACCTGTTCAAGCCTTGTTACAAATTCATCGTAAACATATAGCGATGCTGAGCCTGATTCTATTTGTCGCCTAAACTGGTCTATAACACCCTGTACAGCCATAATTTCCAGTTGAATATCATCTGTATTGGCAGAGAAGCCAAGGAATGGGGATGCACCTATTCGTTCCATTTCGGCTTGTGCCATGCTGCGAAGATCTGGGTGGGTACCGTACCACGGGTGTTTTAAAAATTGGTTCCCGTGCATGTGGTCGTGGTGGTGGTAGGGAACGGTAGTAACGTCCAATCCTTCTGGGAAAGCGGCTAAGCCATTCGGCAAAAGAACATAGTCACGGCCTTCGATACCATAGGCAAGCAAATTGGCAATTCTGGCATCTGTAAACATAAGGTCTAAAAATCTCATTGCACCTTCTGGTTCGCGGGATGCCGAGGGGATAGCCCACGTAAATGCCCTTGTATTGCCCGTGGTAATTTGTGGCCCAGGCCCTACTTGTACAAACAGCAGCGGCGTTCCTGCAATTATTGAATGACTTATATCGCCGCCGATTTCTGTAACTGCAAAATACGCAAAGCCTACATCGTTCCGTATGTAAGTTTGGGCACTTTCAGAAGCAATTAGCAAGTCCCTGTATACAAAGCCTCTTTCGTACCAGTCGCGTACTATTTCTATGCTTCTTCTGTAGGTGTCCGATGCGAAGTGGTTGCTTATAACCCCGTTGTCATCCACCCTTATTATGTGCAACGTATCGCCAAGGTTATCAAAGGCGCGCCAATTTTCAAAATAGTCATCGAAAATTATGCCCGGATGCGACATAACAGTGGCGACTTCGTTAGCTACAAGTGGTACTAAATGCGTGTTATCTGCCACTATTTGGAATATTTCGTCCAAGTCGCTCACACTTCTAATGGATTGTGCCTGTTCCATTAAGCCTAGCTCTTCCAGTATGTCTATACGCATGGCAACATACACGTTTTGTACAAGAGAACGGTACCCAGTAACGGCGTAAACATTCCCATCAATAACAGTACCCTGCAATAACGGGCCCAAAACATCTATAATTCCTTGCCCATATAAAGGAAGCAGATCGTTCATTGGCATAAAGTGCCCTTGGGGAGCCGCTACGCTAAAGCTTGTAGCGCCAAAAGGCATTGTTAATATCATGTCAATGGGTTCGCGTGCGACAAGCATCATACTTGCCTGTGCCGTATACACCCCGGATTCAATCATATTTGGATTAACATGCACCCCAATTAACGGGCCGGTTATTTCGTTTATTGCATCAAATACATCGCCAATGCCCGGAGGTACAGGGCGACCGGAAATTGGAAATACCATTTGGATTTCCACTATATCTTCCGGTGCAAATACCGGTGCTGCTGCTGCTGGTGCCGGTGCTGCTGCTGCTGGTGCCGGTGCTGCTGGTGCCGGTGCTGCTGCTGCTGGTGCCGGTGCTGCCGGTGGTGGCGGTTCCGGGCTGCCGCAAGCGGTAAAACCTAATAACGATACAGCTAAAACCAAGCCCATCATAATTTTAAAACATTTCTTCATAAATTATTGTTCTCCCTTCATTAACTATGCCTGCACTATCTTTGGGCAAGCCATTCGTCAAGTTGCCTTTGATATTCGGCCACTATGTCACTTGCGCCAACTTGTTCCAGCCTTTGAAGAAACTCTTCAAAAACAGCCATTGGTGCAGAACCTGATACAATTTGCCTCCTAAATTGGTCAAGCACGCCTTGAACAGCCATAACTTCATGTTGAATCGGCTCTAAGTCGGCAGAGAAGCCAAGGAACTGGGATGCCCCTATAGCTTGCATTTCTAAATGGGCACGTTGGCGCAAATCAGGCAATGTACCTGCCCATGGGTGTTTTAAGAATTGGTTTCCAAATATAAAATCGTGAATATGATACGGCACAGTGGAAGCATCCAAGCCTTCTGGGAAGTCAGCCATGCCATCCGGGCCAATAACATAATCGCGCCCTTCAAGGCCAAACGCTAACAAGTTAGCTATACGTTCGTCAGTATACATAAGGTTTAAAAATTTCATTGCGGCTTCAGGCTCGCGGGAAGCAGATGGAATAGTCCACGTAAAGCTTCGTGCGTTACCCGTAGTTACCTGTGGCCCAGAGCTTATTCTAATAAAGTGCAAGGGCATACCGGCTAAGTTTTGGTGAACAATTTCCCCACCGATTTCTGTTCCGAAGAAATAAGAAAATCCAACATCATTCCTTAAAAAAGAGGCGGGATGGTCTGATGCTATTGCTAAATCCCTGTACACAAAGCCTCTTTCGTACCAGTCGCGTACAACTTCCACAGACCGTCTGAATTCCGACGATGCAAAGTGATTAATAACCGTACCATCTTCAGCAACGCGTATTAGTTGCAGTGTGTCTCCCAAGTTATCAAAGGATTCCCAGTTATCAAAAACATCATCAAATACAGTACCGTGTATGGCAAGAATTATGGCGTTTTGGTCACCCACAACAGGTACTAGGTTTGTTTCTGTCGCTACTATCTCATAGATTGCGGTAAGGTCGTCAATGCTTCTTATATTTTGTGCCAGCTCTAAAATATCCAGTTCTTCAAGCACATCCAACCTCATAGCCATGTAAATGTTAGAAACTAAGGAGCGATAGCCAGAAAGCCCAAAAGTTCTTCCGCCAATATTGGTTGCATGTATTAGCGGTCCAAGCGTTTCTACAATACCCTGACCATATGTAGCAAGCAAGTCATCCAGCGGCATAAAATGCCCTTGAGGAGCGGCAACGGTAAAACTCATTGCGCCTGCCGTAACCGTTTGAAGTAAGTCAATTGGTTCGCGTGCGGTTAGCATAAGATTAACCTGTGCAGTATATACCCCGGCTTCCATAATCATTGGGGTTACGTGAACACCAATTTCCTGCCCCGTAATTTCATTAATTGCTTCAAACACTTCATCAATGCCAGATGGAACGGGACGTCCGCCTGCAACCATGTACACCATGGTAATGTCCACTATATCCCAAGGGTCAATCGGCTCTGCTAATTGAGGTGTTTCCGGTGCGGCAGGTACTACAGCAGTTGCAGGTGCTGCCGGTGTTTCTGGATTACCGCAACCTGCAAAACTAATAATTAAAAAGATTAAAACCAAACAGCTTACTAGTTTTAAAAACATAATTTTTTCCTCCTAATCTACAACGCTCACTTACATACACAATGAATATTCTAAATGCCCGTTTCATTTTGTACACTTTTTCGCATCTTTTCGTTTGGTTTTTATTTATGGTAAATAATTTATCACGATAGCTGCCCTATGTAATTAGGCAATATTTTTCTTTTATACGCATTATTTTACCTTTGGAAAAATTTAGCAGATTTTAGAATACTGGAACATAGGGTAAGGGGGAAGCTACAACTGCTGCATCTGCTTATTGATAATCCCCCATTGATGCAAATACACCGATGGGGGATTTTAAAATAGGAAGAATTGTCTAAAACAAAAATTCTTTGCCGGTTTCGGCAGATTTATAAATACCTTCAAGAATTCGGGTTACTACAAATGCCTGATGTGGGTCTACCAATGGTTTTGTGCCATTTATTAAAGCATCAATCCACTGTGCGGCTTCTACCGCACCCGGTTCGCCGGAGCTCCCTTCAAAGTATGCTATGCTTCCTGCCATGCTTAACTGTTCTTGGGTAAGCTGCCCGTGGCGGGAGTGGTTGTAAACTAAATCTGCTTCTTTGTAGCTCATGCCGGAACGGATTTCTGCGCCGCCTTTTGTACCGCATAGCGTTGTGGCAGCCTCGCGGGAATCCAGTAAATTAATTGCCCAGGAAGCTTCTAAGTAAATTGTTGCGCCGCTTTCCATTTTTATTAAGCCAAAGGCAGAATCTTCAACTTCGTATGTTTTGGGGTCCCAAGGGCCGAATAAATTGCCTTCAACGGCTTCCGGAAGCGAGCCAAGCTTGTAAAAAACACTGCCGCTAACAGAAACGGGCTTGTAATTATCCATCATCCATAAGGTAATATCAAGGGCATGTGTGCCTATGTCTATAAGCGGACCGCCGCCTTGCAAAGCTTTATCCGGGAATACGCCCCATGTGGGGACTGCACGGCGGCGTACTGCATGTGCTTTGGAAAAATAGATTTCGCCAAGGTCGCCGGCGGCACAGGCTTTGTACAGCGATTGCACTTCCGGGCGGAAGCGGTTTTGGTAGCCTATTGTGAACTGTTTGCCGCTTTTTTTCCATGCATCCATCATTTTTAAAGCATCGGCAGAAGTATGGGCCATAGGTTTTTCGCATAGAACATGCTTGCCTGCCTCAAATGCCGCCACTGTAATTTCGCTGTGGGATACATTTGGAGTTAGAACATGTACAACATCAATAGATTTTTCAGAAATAAGGTCTTTATAAGTTTTGTAAACCTTAGCACCGTCTGCGCCGAATTCTTTCAGAGCTTTTTCTGCCCTTTCCGGGACGGTATCGCAAAATGCTGCCATTTCGCACTTATCGCTTAACTTTGCCAACGCAGGCATGTGTTTACCGTTAGCAATTCCCCCGCAACCAATGATTCCAATTTTTAATTTTCCCATTCTCTCACCTCATTAAAATATTTGAACTCCTTTGTAAAACAGCATAACAAAAAAATTTATTCTTATGGTGTAGCAATATTTGATATTTATAATCAATTTTTTACCTCGGCTGCTTTTCTTCTGTCTAAAATAAGGTTTACACACAGGCCAAAAGCCACAAGCACGCCGCCAATTAAGTTTCTGCTTGAAAACGCCCCCGTGATAAGAATGTCCACTGTTATCCCGGAAAATATTTGCGCCACAAAAACCAATAGCGTAAGATAAAATGCAGATATTCTTTGGGCAGTTATATTATTTAAAAGTACAACGCCCATCATTATTGCCCCGCCTAAATATATGTACGGGTCAGGCGCAAAAACCCATTCAACAGCCATTTCCCCACGGCCAAGCATAATAAAAACAATAATTGCAACAACAGAGCCCACAACATAATTGTAAAATGCGCTAATCCGTACATTGGTTAAGCTTGCAAGCCTCGCATTAACCGTCCGGGAAATAACAACATTCATTCCGGCCATGCAGGATAATATAATAGCTAATATTACCAATGGGTCTATGCTTGTAAAATCAATTTCAAGCATAGAGGCTATTCCGACTAAAATTATAACCAGCCCAATTATCTTGTGCTTAAAAAACGGGCGCTTGGTCATACCAAACAAGCCATTACTATCAACAACAAGCCCTGTTAAGCTATCCCCAAATAAAATTAAAGCAAGTATTGCAGACACGCTTATTCCGCTGCTAAAAGCCACATTGTTATATATTATGGTAAGAACACTTATCGCCCCGCCAAGGTATAAATACCACGGATGCCTTTTTGTAAAGATATTATCGCGCCTAAGCAGTACAATAAAGGCAATTATTACAAGCCCCATAAGGTTAATAATAAGGGTAGAAGTATATAAACCATGATGGTCTGACAACATTCCGTTTGCGGTAATCATCAAGGTAATCATAATACCCGATAATAGTGCCAAAGCGTAATACATAAAACGCGCCCCTTAAAATGCTTTTTTTAGAATGTCTAAAACATCTTCCTTGCTTGGTTTTCTTGGGTTAAATGTAAGCACAAATTCATTCATTGTTTCGTCTGCCAGCATTTCCAAGGCGTTTTCTGCCACACCTAAGTTATGTAGTGGCGGGATGCCTATTTTTTGTGTAAGATCTTTTACGGCTTCTACTACCTGGGCTGCGCCTTGCTTAGAATCTAAAGCAGCCACAGGCAAACCCATAGCCTCGCCTAGCCGTTTAATATCTTCTGAGGCAACCTCTGTATTAAACTCCGTTACATAAGGAAGAACTGCCGCATTTGCCATGCCGTGCGCTAAATTAAAATAAGCACTTAAAGTATGCGCTATGCCATGAACAAGCCCCAAATCTGCATTGCTAAAAGCAAATCCGCCAATTACGCAAGCAAGCATCATTCCGGTACGGGCTTCCATGTTTTTGCCGTCAGCTACGGCTATAGGCAAATGCTTGTAAATCAGCCGCGCTGCCTCCAAAGAACATGTCCTTGTTATTGGGGATGCATTGTTTGAAACATAGCTTTCTATTGCATGTGTTAATGCATCCATACCTGTTGCTGCGGTTATAGCGGGAGGCATACTTACTGTAAGCTTGGGGTCAATAAGCGCATAGTCTGCTCCAACATGATTGCCCAAAATAACCATTTTGCGGGTAGCAGCTACATCTACTAGCACCGAAACTACAGTTACTTCGCTAGATGTGCCTGCCGTTGTAGGTATTGCAATAAGCGGCTTGGTGGGGTTCTTTACTTGATTCGGGCCTTCGTATAACTGAATGGGCGACGGATTAGTTAGCAGAATATTAACTGCCTTTGCTACATCAATTGGGCTTCCTCCGCCTATGGCTACAATTGCATCTACCTTTTCGCTGCGTGCAATTTCTGCAGCTTCCTCTGCTTGAGCGGTGGTTGGGTTAGGGACTACATCGCCAAACGGCACAATACCAAGCTCGGCATCTTCCAGCGATTTCTTTATATCGGTTAGAAGCCCTGCGCCTTCCACACCCCTGTCGTATACAAGAAATACTTTTTTAGCACCAGAATGCACAGCAATTTCCCCTGCTTTTAATGAACTGCCTTCTCCAAAAATTACTTGGGAAGGCACGGTAAATTGGAAGTTCATACGTAGCCACCGGCTTTCATTGCTTTATTTACGGCAATTAAAATATCATCTGTTGTTGGCGGGTAATTAACGGGTAAATCTGCGCCTGTTACCCGTATAATGGGTGCTTTAAGTTCTTCAAAAGCATTTTCTGCAATAACGGCTGCAATTTCGCCGCCGTAACCGCCTGTTTTGCGTGCCTCGTGCAAAACAATGGCTCTGCCGGTCTTTTTAACTGATGTTAAAACTGTTTCTATGTCCAGCGGTGCAATTGTACGTAAATCTACCACTTCTACAGAAATTCCTTCGCCTGCCAGCTTTTCTGCGGCTTCCAGCGCGCGGTTTACCACAAAACCGTAAGCTACTATTGTTATGTCGCTACCTTCGCGTTTCACTTCAGCCTTGCCTAATGGCAAAGTGTACTCTTCTTCCGGGACTTCCCATAAATTTGAGTACATAGCGTTATGCTCTAAAAACAGCACAGGGTAATTATCACGAATGGAACTTTTAAGCAGCCCTTTAGCATCGTAACCGTTAGACGGTATTACAACCTTTAACCCCGGGGTATTGCAAAACATAGCCTCGCAGTTTTCGTTTTGAATGGGCATATTTGGGTTAACGCCGCCAAAACGCGCCCGCACCACCATAGGTACAGGCAACCCATGGGAATTAAGCGAACCCTTTGCCCCGCCATATACTAAATGCTCGGCGCACGTTGCAAGAAATTCGGAGTGCATAATTTCGGCAACGGGACGCATACCAAACATTGCTGCGCCTACAGCTGTGCCTATTATTGCGGTTTCTGCTATTGGGGTTTCTACTACCCTTTCTTCGCCAAATTCGTCCAACATTCCGGCGGATGTCCCGCTTGCGCCTGTTTTTCCGTGGTATAGCCCTATATCTTCACCAAGGCAGTATACGCGCTTATCCCGGCGCATTTCTTCTATTAAAGCCTCGTTAATGGCGGCTGTTCCTTTTATTTTCCTCACGCTAAATCCCCCCACATTTTGTTAATAATTCTGGTTTGGCGGTTGTAGTATTCTTCTACTTTAAGTACAGGCCGTCCCTGGCTCCATTCATATGCCTGGTCTACTTCCTGAATAATTGCCAGGCGGGTTGCGTTAATTTCCTCTGGGGAAACGCCGGCTAATAACATTTCTTTTTCAAGGTTTAACAATGGGTCTTTTTTCTGCCATTCTGCCTTAATGGAAGGGTCGCGGTAATCGTCCTCGTCATTTGGGGAATGACCGGAAACACGGTAGGTTTTAGCTTCAATTAAATATGGGCCGGTTGTGGCGGCATATTCCGCTGCTTCGCGGACAGCCTCGGCAATTTCTAGTACATTGTTGCCATCAACTGTTTTAGTTTTAAAGCCGAATGGCTCTGCCATAGCCGGGATATTTGATACATGCGTGTTACGCTCCACATTTGTGCTCATAGCCCAGCCGTTACCGCGTACCATAACAACCAGCGGCAATTTATATAGCGAAGCAAAGTTAAACATTTCGTGGAAATTTCCCTTACTGCACGCACCGTCGCCCGCAAGGAAGAGGACTGCTTTTCCGGTGTTTTGCATTTTTTGGGCCATTGCTACACCCACAGCTATATCTGCATCCGCACCAATTAAGGAGCTTGTTGTACCTATTACTCCATTTTCCACATCTGTCCATGCTGATGGCAATGTGGCAGAAATTATGCCGCTCTCCGGCATACGTCCTTTCCAACATGCCATTTGGTCGTTAATGGTAACGCCGCCTTTCATGCGAATAACAGAACCCTCGCCACGGAAGTAACAGCTTACGATGTCGTCCGGGCGCATACCGTATACGCTGCCAACAGAAATTGCTTCTTCGCCAAATTCTGTATAGCAGGGTGTTCCGGTAGAGAGCAGTTTTTCTTGAAAGAACCTCGCCCTGCATAATTCTTGATAAAGATGCTTCATATCAATAGTATCCCGAAAATTAGTCATAATTTTAAATTTCCTTTCTAATTGTTAGTAGTGCCGGATACAATGCGCGGTAGGTTTTATATCTTGCGTCATATATTTTTTTATTGCCTTCGTTTGGAGTTACCGTATGCTCTACCATGTTCCATTCTTTAATGGATTTGCTGCTTAATACCCTGGCACACAAACCTGCCAAGAACGCGCTTCCTATACTGGAACCGTGGGTTTGCTGCAAAACATGCTGGCTATACCCGCTTACATCGCTTACAATTTGCACCCATTCTTTTGACTGGGTCCCGCCGCCAACCGCAAGCATTTCTTCAAATACGTAGCCTTTGTCCGTTAAATTTTCGGACATGTGCCGTATGCTGTATGCAACCGATTCCAGCAAAGCCCTGTAAATGTGTTCCCGCCTATGGCTTAGGGTTAACCCAATAAATGCGCCTGTTGCATTGGGGTCAAAAAATGGGTAGCGTTCCCCGTCAAAATACGGAAGTGCTATAAGCCCATCACTGCCGGGCGGTGCCTTTTTTGCAAGTTTGGTTAGTGATGCATAAGCGTTTTCCCCGCCGTCTTTTTCAAGTTCGATTTCTACTTGCGCAAAATTATCCCTAAACCATTTTGTAAGCCCGGCACCTGCAGCGCTGCAGCCGCCTACAAGATACTGCCCCCTAAGCCCCGTGCGGCAAACGGTTAGTTCTGGGTGCGGGTTTAGCCTGCTGCTGCATAAATCTACCCCAACAGTAGTGCCGTAACTCGCTACGGCTGTTCCGGCTTTACCTGCACCTAAGCTTAATACCTCTGCACAGTGGTCGCCTGTGCCAACAGCAACTAAAGTACCCACTGCCAGGCCTGTTTGCGCGGCGGCTTCTGCTGTTACTTTTCCTGCTAAATCACCGCTCCAATAAAGCTCTGGCAACTGGCTAAGCTGTAAGCCGCATTCTTTGGCAGACTTCTCATCCCAGCGGCAATTTACAGTGTCGTATGGCAAGCCGCCCAACGATGCCGAGCCATGGTCGGCAACATAGCTCCCTGTTAGCCGGTATGTTATATAACCGGTAGGAAAAAGGATTTTTTCCGTTTTTGAAAAAACATCCGGCTCGTTTTGTTTAAGCCATAATATTTTAGGGCCTATACTTTGGCTGCTTAAGGCGTTGCCGGAAACTTGTAAGCTGTAGTTGTTGCCAAAGGTTTCTTTAAAGTACATAATTTGGGCGGTTGAGCGCATATCAATGCCATAAAGTATGGCAGGGCGCAGCGGCTTGCCCAGCCTATCTACCGGCAGTATTACCGGGTATAGCGCGCTACAGCTAACCGCCGCCACCTTTGATGGCGGCACCTGCGAATTTTTAAGAAGCATGTTACTTATCTGACAGAAGTCGTTCCACCAAATGTTGTCTGCATCGTGTTCTGCCCAATTGGGTTTTGGGCGCGAAACGCCGTGTTCTATTATATGCTGGCTTATAATCATTCCATTTTCGCTAACCAATACGCCTTTAGATGTGGTAGTGCCAATATCGATGCCCATTAAATAAATTTCAGCCATACGGACCTCCCATCCGATTGCTTTGGTTACTTGCTTGCCTTTTCCCTTAGCCTGCGTGCGTAATTTATATTTTCACCGGCATAAAGCTTGGTACGTTCGATGTTCTTATTCAAATTGCGTTTTTTTGCTTCCAAGTATTCTGCACGGCGGTTAATGTAATCTTCGTTAGCTTTTTCTTGTTCGGCAGTAATTTCAGCAGGCTTTGTTTCAATTTTCCCGGGGATGTTTACCTTTGTGGGTAAGCGCAATTCCACAGGCAATATTTCTAAAACTGGCGAAGGCAAGGTTTGATACCAGTACGCAGTAGACGACCAGTCGTCTGCAAGATGGTTTGCATGGCCGTGCTCCATGGTAACGCGCAAGCTTTCATCAAAGCGGATGGGGTCAACTATGTGGAAACGGTATGCTACTTGCACATTTTCAACATCCTGCGGGTTAACAATAGAGCCTGCATACAGGTGGGAATCTTTTTGTATGCCCCACGCATGGTTAAAGTAATCCTCTATGCCTGTACCGTTAATGCTTGGCAGCTCTTCGCCGTCCACAAAAATCATTTCGTCGCCTTCGCACCAGCAAATCCCCTGGTATTGGATAATGCTCATGTTACAGCCAACATAGTGGCCTTTCCCCTTAATATCCAGCAGCACATAATTATCTTCGCCTGTTAGGTTAACCATTTCGTTAACTTCCGGGCAGTTTGCTGGTAAATCCGGTGCCCAGCCGTTGCATGGGTTATTGCGGTTCCATGTTGCGTGAAAATATAGAAGCTCTTGCTTAAAAGGCTCACGATATAACTCGTAATCAATGTGGAAAAATAAACCAAGCGGCCAATCGTTTTCGTTTACAATTTCAATTTTTGCTTTTTTGGCAAACGGCATTTGGAAGTAGCAGTTCATGGCACAAGGGCCGCCGTAGCGGTGCAAGGCTTCTGGGTTTGCCGATATTGTAAACGGCATGGATGAATAATTGCCAGGCATGGAATTTCCTACCCCAAAGAAATCGCCTAACGGAACTAATACACTTGGCCGGTCTTGGCCGTCCCAAGTCATTTTAATAAGAACTTTGCGGTAATAATCCTCATCATTTGCTTCCCAGTTAACGCCAATAACCGGCATTACATCTACAGTTGGGGCAATCATGTATTCAAGGTCAGGGTTCATAACGCTTGGGCCAACAACATGTTTGCAAAAGGATGTCATCCAAATATGGTTAATGCAGCCAGGGCCTTCTATTTCTGTTAAAACTGTGGTTTCGTTTGGCGGAAGCATCCAGTAATCCTTGTTGCCCCCGGTACGGTCGGTACTGGATGAACGCCCGGATACTGCGTTTACCGGGTGAATAAGCTGGCTCATAAAATTAGCAGACATTTTTAAACCTCCCTTTTGGCTTTATACTGTGCATGTACTTTGCTTGCTTTTTCAGCTTGTATCTTAGACGCTTGCACGGTAGCATCTATGTGGTTTTTAATTTCTGGCTTTTTCTCTGCCATGTAGCTGTCGTAGCGTGCTTGAAATTTTTCTTTAGCGGCTTCTTGTGCTTTAGTTAACGGCTTTTTGTTAGCAACTTCCGGCTGGCGCGGCTGTTCTACCATTAAAGGCAGGCGGTCTGCCAAAGGCAGTATGCTAATTGGGCGGTTGTTAAGCTTTTGGTACCAATATGTTGTGCAAGACCAATCATCCGAAAGATGATTTGCGTGCCCGTGTTCCAAAGTAAATTTCAAACTTTTTTCAAAGCGGATAGGGTCGTATATGTAGAAGCGGTAAGCTACCTGCTGGTTGGGTATGCCGTCCAAATTATCCGGCGTGCTGCCAGAAATATTGCCAATACAGTGGAATTGGTTATGCTGGAATCCCCATGCAAGGTTAAATACATCCTCGCCGCCTGTACCAACAATGCTCGGTTCTTCTTCGCCGTCTATAAACACCATATCATTGCCTTCGCCCCACCAGTTACCGCTTTTAGAAATAACAGCCATGTTAAAGCCTACAAAATGCCCTTCGCCTTCGGTTTCAAGCATCACAAAATTGCCTTTCCCATCGGTATTGCCTATGGAATGGATTTCTGCGGCGTTAATCATAAGGTCTTGCCCCCAGCCGTCGTTTGCTTTTTGGCGTACCCACTGTGCATGGAAATATGCCACATCATCGCTGTAGGGGGCTGGCTTAAGCTCGTAGTCAATCATAAAAAACAAAACCATAGGAATATCGTTTTCGTTAATAATTTCAATTTTCGCATGTTTATTAAATGGCATTGCAAAGTAGCAATTCATAGAAACCGGTGCGCCGTATACATCCATGGAACGGTCATTAACGGACACATTAAATGGAATAGACTCGTAATTGCCGGGAATACAGTTGCACACTCCAAAAAAATCTCCGAATGGTGCAAGCACGCTTGGGTTTTCTTGATTATCCCATGTGATTTTTATTAGCACCTTGCGGTAATATTCAGGGTCCGGCACTTCGCAATTAACGCCAAGAACAGGCATGGGGTCAATTGAAGGTGAGGCAACGCTTTCTAAAGCTGCCGGAATTATGCTTGGGCCAACAATTCGTTTACAAAACGAAGTAAGCCACATATGGTTAATGCAGCCGGGGCCTTCAATGTCCGCAATTGTAATGGCAGAGTTCCCGGCTATACGCCAGTAGTCGCGGTTTTTACCGCGCGGGTCTGTGCTTGCAATTCTTGCCGTGCGGCCAGGTTGGATTTTAGCAAGTTCTTGCAATGGGTTAGCAGTATTCATGTTCACTGTCCTTTCTTTGGCTCACTAAATAAAAAAATGCCGTTAGTTTCAAGTTCCACTAACAGCATAACAAACATTTTCGTTTAAATGTTCAAGCAATATTTATGATTCATAGCCAGTTTTTTACTTCTGTGCTTCTACTATGCCCCGCACCATTATCCGATACTCTTTTGGGTTAATTCCTTCATAATTTTTAAATACACGTTGCAGATTTTGTCCATCTAAATAGCCAACAGCTGTGGCAATACGGTCCACTGTCATGTCTGTACTTGCAAGCAAATCCATTGCGGCAGAAATGCGGAGGGTTTGTACATATGTTGATAAATTTACTCCCACTTGGTCCTTAAAAATACGGGACAGGTACGATGGCGTAATTTCAAACTTATCGGAAACCATGCTTGCACAAAACAAAGGGTCTTTAAAATTATCGTTAATAAAATCTAATATGCGCCTGCTCTTTTCATTAATGGTTGCATTGCTGCTATCACTTCTTATATGTTTTTGAAGCATTACAAAAAAATTGTGAATGTTTAACTGAAGCTCACTTAAAGAAGCACTTATGCGTATTTTTTCATTACTGTCTGTAAGCCAATTAGTTCCAGCATATGCCTTTCCGGGGTGCGAAATGGAAAGCGCCACAATAACCCGGCACATGCTTAGGATGGCCGAGCGGATTGCCGGAAATACGTCCAAAAAGCTGCACAGCTCTGCTATTAGGAATTTATTAAGCACTAATTCTGCGTGCAAATAATTTTGGTTAAGTATAGCTGCTGCTATAGACCGTCCGTAATTATTTAACCGGAACCCCGGGTTTTTACGTTCCAAAAACCGTTTCATTTCCTCATAATAAATAGGGTCTACTATGTTCACCCTCATTTCTATAAAGCAAGCGAAGTCTATTATAATAAGCGCATTCCGCACTGTTATTTCGCATTTGTCTAAGGAATCAAATGGCGTGCTTACCCCGGCAGTTAAAGTTATGCCCAAATCTTCCTCAACTATATTGATAAAGTCCTGTATATTCGCAGAAAAATTTTCGATTATTTGTTTGTCATCTGTTTCGTTATTATCTGGGAGCACTAACACAAAAACAAGGCATTGGCTTAAGCGGCACCAGCCAAACTCTTCGCTATTCGTAGAAATCGCAAATTTGGCAGGCAGACGTTCATATGTTAAATCCTGCAGCGTTATAGTATCGTTGTTTAAAGGTTCAAGATTATGGTTAAGCAAACATGCCGCTATGTATTTGCGCGGCTTTTCTTCGGAGAAAACGGAAGGAAAGTCAATTAGAAGTTTCGCCTTTAATATGTCCGGCGAATTTTTAAGTAGCGAAAACGGGTCTTGAAAATATTCAACAAAAGCCATAGACATTCCCCTTTCAGTATTGGCGATTTAATAATACCATATAAAAATTAATGAAGCTTGCTTTTTATGCGCAAGGTAATAAATTGACGGCAAATCATAAAAAATAGCTATGTCGATTGTGAGTTATATATTGTAAAATGGTTATAGAAATGTGAACATGTACAAAAACAAAATTTCTTGAAAAATTTTTGGCGGCAAATAAAGGATGTGTTAATAAAATGAACGGAAAGCTGCAAATTTCTTTCGTCCATCACGCAATATCGGTGGAAAACATGGACGAGTCTATTAAATGGTATAAAGCCATGTTTGATGCAGAAATATACTTTGACAAGCATAGCAGTGAATTTGGTGCCCCCCTGCATTCGCGGGTAGTAATAATGAAAGCAGACCAAGTTGAGTTCGAGCTGTTTGAATATGAAGGCGATGACCGGCAGCCGGTTCCCGAAATATGTCGGGACTCTACAACGGATATGCGCGTATGCGGCAACAAACATACTTGTTTTAATGTAGATATGAAAAAATTTCTGTTCGAGCGGGTAGTTCCGAATAATGTTTACATAGACCATGGCCCGGAACGCCAAGGGGATAACTGGCAATTGTTTATCCGCGACCCAAATGGCATTCAAATGGAATTTTATGATATTGGCGGTGCCGCCCGTGACCCCAGTGCATTCGATAACTTCCCATGCAAGCTGTTTAAAGGTGATAGCACATGAGAAAACTGTGGATTGATACGGACTGTGCTTCCGATGACGGTATGGCAATTTTAATGGCTATGTTTAGCACGGAAATTGATGTTGTAGGTATTTCGATTGTTTCTGGCTACCGGGCAGCCTCTAAGGTATGGAAGAACCCCTTTATTTTTTGCGAAAAGGCAAATGTTGCGCCGCCGCCTATTTTTATGGGCAGCGATGTCCCCTTTGGGTTTAGATATGTATTGCCTGAAGTCCATGTACATGGCGAAGATGGGATGGGAGATTTAAACTGCCCGTTGCCTGCAGGTTCCGTTATTGGCAATAAACATGCCGCCATTGCATTGCTTGATTCTATTAATGCAAATCCCGGTGAAATTGAAATAATTACCCTTGGGCCGCTAACAAATTTAGCTTTGGCATTCCGTTTAGACCCAAATGCATACAAAAAAATTAAAAAGCTGTGGATTATGGGTGGCACAGGCCGTGCAGTCGGCAATATATCGCCTGTAGCCGAAGCTAATATTGGCGGCGACCCGGAAGCTTCCCAAGTTGTTTTTACATCGGGCGTTAAATTTGAGCTTATAACGCTTGAGGCATCTGGCGGTAGCATGTTTTACTCAACAGATGACATTGCCGCCCTTGTAAAGCTTGGAAAAACCGGACGCTTTTTAATTGATACAAGCCACGATATGATTTCGTTTTTAACAGCAGCAGGGATCCCCGGCCTAATAATGGCAGACCCCGCCGCAATGGGATATGCCCTGTGGCTGGATTTGGAAATAACAGGGGCAGATGTTTACTGCGAAGTGGAGCATAAGGAAGGCTTAACCTATGGAATGGTAGTAGAGGATGCAACGGGTATGCGCCCGTCAAATTGCCATGCTGTTTATAAAATGAACGGGGATTTATTTAAGGAACGTGTTTGCCAATTATTTAATGGAAGGTAAAAAATATTGTGCGGGCAAAACCGCGGATAATAAGTTAAAAGGAGGCTTTATTTATGGTGGTACTTGGTTTGTCATTCGGAAGAAAAATGAAAAATTGCGAAATTATGGTTAAACAAGCTCTTCGCGGAGCAGAGGAAGCTGGCGCAGAGGTTAAGTTTTTGCGTACAATTGATTTGCGTGTAGACCACTGCAACGGCTGTGGTGCATGTAGCTCCGGTATGAGAGCAGGCAAACAAATTAAATGCAACATCCGGGACGATTACTTCATTATAGAGGAAGCAGTGCTGGATGCAGATGCAATAGTTGTAGCAGCTCCAGTGTACGCACTTGGGCCTACAGGGCAATATAAAAATTTTCTTGACCGCTTTGGCCCGGCCCATGACCGTATGGCAATTGAAGCCGAACAGGAAAAAAGGGATAAAGAAGGCAAAGAGCTTTTAGATTCGAGGTATTTTAAACGCCGTTTTATCGGTTATATTTCTGTTGGCGGCGCATCTACGCAAAACTGGGTGTCTTATGGCTTAGCCGGTATGCACCTGCTTGGCTTCCCAACTTGGATGAAGCCTGTTGGGCATATTGATGCCTACAATATGGGACATACAGGAAACCCCGTTTTGGACAAGGATTTAATGGACAATGCTTTTAAACTTGGAAAACACACTGCAACAGCCACATTAAAGCAAAACTTTGACAATGTATCTTGGTATGGCGACGAAGGCATATGCCCCGTTTGCCATTTAAACCATATTTCTGTTACGGGAACAACCGCAGTTGAATGCCCGCTTTGCGGAATTACCGGAAAGCTTGTGGTAAATGGCAATGAAGTCCGTATAGAATTCCCACTGGAACAGCAAGCACGCGCACGCTACCAGCGTGCAGGGCTTTTAGAGCATTACGAAGAAATTCAAGGCATGGGCACGGTTGCAGGCCCAAAGATAATGGCAAACAAAGACTTTATTGAAGCAGAGCTTGAGAAATTGGAAGCGTATTTATCCTAAAAGCGAGGTGAGTTTTGTGCATAAAGAATGTGACATTGTTGTAATCGCTGGCGGGCCTGCAGGCCTTGCAGCAGCAATTACTGCAGCAGAAAACGAAGCAAATGTAATTTTGCTGGAAAAATCCAACACCACAGGCGGCGCAGGCAATATGGGCATGGGCCCGCTTGGGGTAGAAACATCAATCCAAAAAAGCCAATTGATTGGCATAACAAAAGAGGAAGCTTTTGCAAAATTTATGGAATACACCCACTGGCGTTCTGATGCGCGGCTGGTACGGGACTATATTTATAAATCTGCCGATACCATTGAGTGGTTGCAGGATATGGGCGTAGTTTTTGACGGCGCGTACCGTTACTTTCCGCAGTCCGAGGCAACATGGCATATTGTTAAGCCTGAAAGCGGGGTGCCGGGACCCCGTGCGTCCTCTACCATGATACGGATAATGACAGAACGCGCAGAGGAAATAGGCGTAGAAATTATGCTGGAAACCCCTGCAAAAAAAATAATACGGGAAAATGGCGGCATTACCGGCGTAGTAGCCACCGGAAAAAATGGACAGGAAATCCATATTGAGTGCAGTGCTGTAATTGTAGCGACAGGTGGCTTTGGCGATAACCCTGAGATGGTGAAGCAGTTTACAAATTACGAACTGGGCAAAAGCATTCATTCGTTCCGTATACCCGGTGTAACAGGCGATGGTTTGCGCATGGCATGGGAAGCCGGCGCAGGAAAAGGCCGCATGGATATGGAAGTGGCTTACAACTGCCCTTCTGAGCTTCCGACAGATACTGTGAAACTAGTACATAACCAGCCAAACCTTCTGGTTAATTTGCAAGGCGAACGTTTTGTTAATGAAGAGATTATGCAAAATTCTACCTATACCGCAAATGCACTGTTCTTACAGAAAGAATATTGCGGGTTTTCCATAATAGACGACAGCATTAAAAAATATTACGGAAAAAATGGTGTAGGCACATATAATCTTGTACATCAATTTACAAGCATTGATGACTACGACGAACAAATAAAACTTGCAAACGATAAAAAAGACCCCTATATCTTTTCAGCATCGTCATTGGAAGAGCTTGCAGAAAAAACAGGCATAGACCGCGATAATCTTTTAAAAACAGTGGATGAATACAACAAATATTGCGAAACACGGGACGGGTTATTTAATAAGGATTACCGCTACATGCTACCCATTAAAGGGCCTAATTATTATGCTGTTAAATTATACGCAGGCGGCTATGGAAGCTTGGGCGGCATCCCTATTAATTATAAAACGGAAGTTCTTACAGAAATGCAGGAAGTAATTCCCGGTTTATACGCCGCAGGCACAGATGCCTGTTCAATTTACGGTGACTCGTATGTGTTTATACTTCCGGGAAATACCATGGGATTTGCGCTAAACAGCGGCAGAATTGCAGGCGAGAATGCCGTTGAATACCTTGTAGAATTATATAATGATGACGAGGACGAAGAATAGTTTTCAATAAACGGAGTGGTATTACATGAACGAAATTAAACTTACCATAGATGGGCATGATGTATTTGCAAGCAAAGACCAAACCGTGCTGCAAGCTGCACTTTCCGCAAACATTTTTATTCCACACTTGTGCTACCACCCCAGCCTTAGCCATGTAGGCGAGTGCAAGCTTTGCGTAGTGCAGCTTGGCGGAGAAGAAAATGTGCAAACATCTTGTACTACGCTTGCAGAAAACGGAATGAACGTTACTACTAAAAACCAGCAGCTATTGCATCTACGCCAAATTTCCATGGAGCTAATGATGGCTTCGCACCCTTCTGACTGTACATCCTGCCCCAAATACCTTAAATGCGAGCTTCAGGCACTTATGCAGTATCTTGGCGTTAGCGATTCGCGTTTACGGAAGCTGCCCGGCTACGATTATATGACGGACGAAAATCCGTTGTTTATACGGGATTTAACCCGTTGCGTGCTGTGCAGCCGTTGCGTACGTGCTTGTAAAGAAATTCGCACCGAAGAAGTTTTGAATTTTCACCGCGATGGCATAAAAACGTGGATTGCGCCCCAAAAAGGCAAAGGCTTATTAAAGGAAGGGGATTGCAAATTCTGTGGCTCCTGTGCGGCTGTATGCCCTACAGGCGCAGTACGCGATAAAGATGAGGAGCATGAGCTTGTCCCGTGCCGTGCAAGCTGCCCGGCAGGTACGGATGTTCCTCGCTATTTAAGTTTAATACGCGAGGGCGATTATGCCGGGGCGCTTTCAGTAATACGTGAACGGGCAACATTCCCGCATACCCTTGGGCATGTTTGCATGTCGTTTTGCGAAAATAACTGCCGCAACAAAGAAGTATCAGAAGCAGTGGGCATTCGGAAACTTAAAAAATCTGCCGCAGAGCATGGCGGAGAGCAATGGAAAGAAAAAATTATTACAGCACAAGCAACAGGCAAAAAAGTAGCAGTAATAGGGGCGGGCCCTGCCGGGTTAACCGTGGCATACTACCTTGCCCGTAAAGGGCATTTCGTGGATGTATATGAACGCTTGCCTTTTGCAGGAGGAATGTTAAGTGCAGGCATACCTAAGTACAGGCTGCCTGCCGAAGTTGTTCAAAATGATATTAAACATCTGATAGAAGCCGGAATAAACCTTCACCTTTCCAAAGAAGCTGATAACCCTAAAAAATTGCTGGCCGATGGGCACGATGCCGTAGTATTGGCTATTGGCGCACACAAAGGGCTTCGTTTGCCAATTCCCGGTAACGAGTTACCGGGGGTTGCTACTGCCGTAGATTTTTTGAGGGAAACACCTGAAGAGCTAACCGGTAAAAATGTGGTTGTGCTTGGCGGCGGAAATGTTGCATTCGACTGTGCAAGAAGCGCTATACGCTTGGGTGCATCAAAAGTTACTGTGGCGTGCCTTGAAAGCCGCAGTAAAATGGCAGCATCTGCTGAAGAAATTGAATGCGGCGTTAAAGAAGGCATTGAACTGTTAAACTCCAGAAGCTTTGAACGTATTGAAAAGGATAATCAGTTAAATGTATTTTGCACAAAAATAAATAATTTCACTTTCGAGGAAGGAACATTAGTTGTCGAACCGGAGCCTAATTCGGAACACACGCTAATAGCAGATGTTGTTATATTTGCAACAGGGCAGAAAGCAGATTACCCAGCACACTACGAAATAGACATAGAAGGTGTATTCCAGTGCGGGGACTGCGTAAGCGGTACTGCATCCGTTATAGAAGCAGTTGCTTCTGGCAGAAGTGCTGCCGAAACAGTTGACAAATTTTTGGGCGGCAATGGCGATATTACCGAAATTTTTGCACCAAAAAAAGAGCGCAAAACTTGGAGCTGCCAAAAAGAAACAGCGGATTCAAACTGTGAAGCAAGCCAATGTTTACAATGCGATTTACGCTTGCAAATCCCAAAAGTAAAGTTCTGGAGCGAATACGCTCTTCGGTAGGAAGTTCTGCTGTAAGAACTCTGCTGTAAAAGATAAAAGGGGTAAATTTATGGACTGTACACTAAAACTACCGGAATCTACGCCATATACGGCAGAGGTTGATACTTGCCCCGTAGATTGGGCTAAAAACACAATCCTGCTATTTAGGGAACAGCTTTGCGGGAAAAGTTTATTTTGCCGGGAAGGCTTAGCAGAAATCCACCGGATAATTGAAGATATTAGCATAGGCGAAGGCAAATCAGATGATACAGAACTAATCCGGGAGCTTTGCCTAGCCATTGTACAAGTAACAGACTGCGAGAGCTCAAAAAACAGGGCGTTGCACATAGCGCAAGCCTTGAAAGAACATTTGGGTACATGGGAAATGCATATTAAGCGTAAACGCTGCACTGCCCTTGTATGCAATAAATTACTAACATTTTACATTGACGCAGCAAAATGCACTGCTTGCGGTTCTTGCTTAAGCGTATGCCCGGCAAATGCCATAGACGGCGCAGAAGGTATGTACCATGTAATCGACAACGATAGTTGCTTGCAGTGCGGATGCTGCTACGCTGCCTGCCCAGCCGGTGCAGTTAAAAAAGCTACAGCCGGCGCAGTTTTGCCAAAGCTACCGGAAAAACCCGGAACAATTGGTACATTCAAAAGCGGCTTGGGCGGCCTAAAACGCGGCTTGCGTGCTTCAAAATTAAAAAACTAAAGCTGCAAATAAAATTTATAACCTATGATTGCCTGTGATTAAAGGGAAGGGATTGCTTATGAAACATAGAGTTATTGTTATTAACCCCGGTTCAACTTCAACCAAGGTTGCTTTGTTTGAAAACGATTCAGTTATTTTTAAGGAAAATGTTTCGCACGATGCTAATGTGCTTAAAACATTTGACGACATAAGCGAACAGCTTCCTTACCGCAAGCAAACGATACTGGATGTAATTGAAAATGCAAATATAGAATTAGCAAATATAGACGCTTTTGTTGGTATGGGCGGCGGCTTTGCCTCATTAGTAAGCGGTACATATGAAGTAAATGCCAAAATGCTGGAACATGCAAAAACAGGGTTTTCCATAAAAAATCACCCGGCATTGCTGGGTAGCCAGCTTGTAGACGAATTTTCGCAAACTTACGGTGGGCGCGCGTTTATTGTTGACCCGCCAGATGTGGACGAGTTTGAATTAGTTTCGCGCATAACCGGGTTTAACGATATTTATCGTGAAAGCCGTGGGCATCCGCTTAACCAAAAGGAAGTTGCACGCCGTCATGCCGCATCTATTGGTAAAAAATACGAAGACCTTAATTTAGTAATTACGCATATTGGCGGCGGGGTGTCTGTTTCGGCACATAAGCACGGGAGAATTATAGATTCTAACGACATTGCACAGGGTGACGGTCCCATGGCACCCACCCGTGCAGGTGCGTTGCCTGCAACACCGCTTATAAAACAATGTTTTTCCGGCAAGTACACAGAAAAACAGATGTTGGAGCGCATTATCAAAACAGGCGGCTTTGTAGAACTGCTTGGCACATCCGACGCGTATGAAGTTTCCCAAAAAGCAAGAGCAGGTTCTTCAAAGGAAAAACTCGTATACGATGCTTTTGCATATCAAGTAATAAAAAACATTGGTGCACTTGCAACTGCACTTGAAGGCAATGTAGATGGCGTATTAATTACAGGCGGTATAGCCAATGACAAAGACCTTACAGAAAAAATAGCAAAGTCTGTATGCTTTATAGCGCCGGTTACGGTATACGCCGGCGAGTTTGAAATGGAAGCACTTGCTGCAGGTGCAATTAGGGTGCTTAAAGGCGAAGAAGAACCAAAACAATATACAGGAATCCCAGTTTGGCAAGGTTTAACTTAGTTAAACAGGAAGCTGGACTCAACCGGTTACGTAGTGCAGCCAGTTGAAGAACGCTGTTAGGTTATTATTATTGGAATGGAGAGTGTAAAAATGAGCAAAATTCAGCTTGGCGTAATTGGTTATGGCGGCATGGGCAAATACCATGCAAAACATGTTCCGTCATCCGCAGTGAATGTAATAGCTGTGGCAGATATTTTACCGGAGCGTATATCGGAAGCCCGTGAGGATGGCTTTAGAACCTGTTACGATACCGCTGAAGGGCTGATAGCCGACAAGAATATTGATACCGTTGTGCTGGCTGTTCCAAACTATTTGCATAAGGAATTGTGCATTAAAGCCGCAAAGGCCGGTAAAAATGTTATAGACGAAAAGCCTGCCGCATTAAATGTTGCAGAGCTTGACGAAATGGAAAGGGTATGCAAAGAGGAAGGTGTTATTTTTTCCGTCCACCATAACAGAAGATGGGACAGGGATATGCTAACAGCTAAATACGCACTGGATAACGGGCTGCTTGGCAATGTTTTTACCATAGAATCCACTTTGCATTCCGGAAACGGCTACATGCACGACTGGCATGTTTACAAAAAGTTTGGCGGCGGCATGATGTTCGACTGGGGCGTGCATTTGCTGGACCAAATATTATTTATGATGCCAAATGCAAAAGTGAAATCCCTGTATGCAGACATAAAAAAAGTGCTTCACGAGGAAGTGGATGATTATTTTAAAATTATTTTAAAAATGGACAATGGTATTACCGCACATGTGGAATTAGGCACATACATATTAAAAACCCAGCCGCGTTGGCTGCTTGGCGGCGACAAGGGTACAATGGTTGTTAACAATATTGGGGCAGAAGGGATACTTTACAAAACAACTAAAATATTAGAAAAACTTCCCCCGCGCATAGCCGAAACAACGGCAGGCCCTACGCGCCAGTTTGCGCCAATGCCGCCGGGCACAATTTCTGAGGAAACAATACCGGCTATTGAAGCTACTGCGACGGATTACTATATTAATTTTCGCGACGTAATATACGCCGGAGCAGAATTAAAAGTTAAAATCCCGGAAGTGCGCCGTGTTCTTTCGCTTATTGAAGCTGCGCATAAATCGTCCGAAACAGGCGAAGCAATTTTATTTGAATAGGGGTGTCTATTTTGAAAGAAAATTTGAATAATCTATGGGCCTCAATGGAAGCCAATAAAAACAAAAAAATATCTATGACAATTGGCTTGGACGGGTTTGTGGATGAAATAATTCATCTTGTGGACAAACGCAATGACTTTGAAAGCTTCACACGTATACCTACACTTGAAGCTTTAGGGCATCGTATAAACCGCGCCGCCGGGTTAAGCACAAATATAGAAATGGTTCCCGTACAGGTAAAGCTTGGGGGTAACGGCCCAATACTTTCAAACGCACTTTTAAACTACGGCGTTAACCTAACTTACATAGGCGCGCTTGGTAAGCCTGGCATACACCCTGTATTCCAAGACCTTGCAGAAAAATCCCAAAAAGTATACAGCTTGTGTGACCCTGGGCATACCGATGCCCTTGAATTTGAAGATGGCAAGCTGTTACTGGGAAAACTTACAACGCTTAATGAAATAACTTGGGAACGTTTTAAAGAAATTGTGGGCAATCCAGATAAAATTGCAGCAATGATAGATAACTGTACGCTTTTTGGCATGGAAAATTGGACGATGCTTCCGTATATGGGTGAAATATGGCAAGGCTTAATCGACGAGGTATTTCCGCTGCTTAAAGAAAAGCCCGGTGGAGAACTAAAACCGCTTGCATTTTTTGATTTAGCAGACCCGGAAAAACGGACCAAAGAAGATATACTGGCAGCTATGAAGCAAATCGGTAAATTTGAAGAAAGGTTCCGCGCAGTGCTTGGGTTAAACGAGAAAGAACTATACGAAATTGCGGACGTATTTGGGGTAGAAGCTGATAGCAGTGCTAACCCTGCCGAGCGTATGCGCAGTGCGGCAACAAAGACATATGCACATTTAGGAATTTACTGTTTAGTAGTTCATCCTGTAAAAGAAGCATGCTGCTGTATCGGGAGCGAGTATTATCAAGTAGAGGGTCCGTATTGTGATAGGCCATTACTCACTACCGGTGCAGGCGATAATTTTAATGCAGGTTTTTGCCTGGGGCAATCACTTGGGATGAGCCCTACGGACTCGCTTACCTTGGGTGTATGCACATCTGGTTTTTATGTGCGGAACGCCAAAAGCCCAACCTATTCTGAAACTATGGATTTTGCGATGCAGTGGGCAGAGCAAAATACGATTTAATTTCATAGTTCTCATGCGATTGGAAAGGGTTAAAAATAACGAAAAAATATGAAAGCCATGAGGTATATAATCACATGGCTTTTTGTTGTAACAAGAAATTATATTCAACCAGTTACGCCAGAAAACGGTAAATGCCTTTTTCGCCACAAATAAAAACGAGGTGCCTTTACTATGAAAAATGTACTTGTAGCACAATCCGGCGGACCAAGCGTTGCTATAAACGCAACTTTGGCAGGTGTTTTTGAACGTGCCGCCACAAGCGCAGATGTCGGTGATGTTTTAGGCGCACTTTATGGAATTAAGGGCGTTATTAACGACGAGATTATAAACGTAAGCGAGAAGCTTTCAGACCCTAATATGATAAAACAGTTGATACATACTCCATCGTCTGCATTGGGTTCTTGCAGATTAAAGCTTGGCACTCCAGGCGAGGACGAAGAAACTTTCAAGACGATATTTGAAACTCTAAGAAAACGCAATATTGGGTGGTTTATTTATATTGGCGGCAATGATTCAATGGATACCGTCCAAAAGCTTACAAACTACGCCAAAGAAAAAAACATTACAGATATTTCTATAATGGGTGCTCCAAAAACAATTGATAATGATTTATGCGGAATGGACCACTCCCCCGGCTTTGGTTCTGCGGCAAAATATATTTATACTACATTTTCAGAAATATGGTGCGATTGTAAAGTTTATGATGTTCCGGCAGTCATCTTAGTAGAGGTTATGGGTAGGCATACGGGCTGGCTAACTGCTTCAAGTGCGTTAACAAGTTTACAGTGCGAAGCTCCACATTTAATTTATCTACCGGAAGTGCCTTTTGACGACATGCAGTTCATAGAAGATGTTCATGAAAAGCTTAAAGAATCCCCGGCTGTTTTAATAGCGGTTAGCGAGGGTATAAAATATGCGGATGGCTCCTTTGTGGGAGAGTTCGAACAAAGCGGAGTTATGGATGTATTTGGACATAAATATTTATCCGGTGCCGCAAGAAGCCTTGAAGCCCTTGTTCGCTCCAAAATCGGCTGCAAAGTACGTGCAATAGAACTATCACTTATGCAACGCTGTGCGGGGCATCTTGCGTCCTCGAATGATTTAACCGAAGCAAAGCTACTAGGCGTAACCGCTCTTGACAGAGCTTTGCATGGAATTTCCGGTGAGGTTTCTGTGGTAAACAGAATTTCAAATTCTCCTTACCGTGTAACATACGGTACATTACCCGTTTCAGAAATTGCAAACCGAGAAAAACATATTCCCCGAGAGTGGATAAACAAGCGCGGCAATTATGTAACACAGGAAATGATTACGTATTTAACCCCACTGATAGAAGGTGATTTTGGGGTGAAAACGCACCATGGTGTTCCTGTATATATTGAATTGCATTAATATGTAGTACAAATTTTGACGAGGGGCAACAAAAATGACTAAGGGTAAAATTGCAATATTGACCGGGGGGCGGCGATGCACCGGGCTTAAATGCAGTTATATGCGTTGGTGCGTACTTGCACAAAAATGGGTTATGAATTAATAGATTATCGCTTTGGATATAGAGGATTGTACAACAACGACTTTATTCCTCTTACTCTTGAATTAAAACTGCTGAAAGTATAACAGGGAAACTTCATAAACAAAATATTGAATTAACTGCTGAAAATGCAAATAAACATCTAAAGGATATTGCAGGCATTCGTATAATCTGCCCCTATGCCAAAGATATTTATTTTTTAGTAGAGCTTATAAGAGCAATGCCGGATGGAAATGTAATAAGTGAAAAAGATTATGTAACTAATCCCAAACCGAGTGGATATCGCAGTTACCATATCATTTTAGAGATTGACATATACCATTCGGGCAAGACAGATACGTTGCCAATAGAAATTCAAATCCGCACGGAAGCTATGAATTTTTGGGCAACATTAGAGCATCAAGCCAAATATAAGTATAAGGAACAAATACCTAAACACCTAAGTGATGAACTCATAATTTGTGCCGACAAAATTGCCGAATTGGATGATCGGATGTTCTTGGTTCACGAGATCATTTCATTGATAAATAATGATAGTTAAAACTGCGATATAAACAGATTTATTGGAGGGGAGTTTATGCGCGACATAGCGAGGACATTATATGTTCTTCGATGCCTACAAGATAAATCAGATGAGCAGCACCCATTATCCACAAACCAAATACTCGACTACCTTCAAGATAATGGCATCACAGCCAATCGTCGCACGATCCCTACCGATATTCAAACACTTATGAATTACGGCATTGACATAGTTGAAATTAAATCTAAGCAGAACCTATACTTCATCGGTGAACGGCATTTTGAGCTTCCCGAATTAAAGTTGCTTATAGATGCCGCACAAGCGTCAAAATTTTTGACTAATAAGCGGAGCAATGTGCTGATAAATAAGTTGCTGGCACTCGCCAGCCCTTATCAAGCCGTTAGTCTAAGAGATGGGCTTTACTTCGATAAAAAAGTAAAACCTAAAAATGAAACCGCCTACATCACAGCCGATTTGCTTTTCTCAGCTATTAATCAAAAGAAGCGTGTGCGGTTTATGTATTACGATTATGGTGCTGATAAGAAAAAAGTATATAAACATGGGCGCCGCATTTACGAGTTCTCTCCGTGGGCATTTGTTTGGAGTAACGACCATTACTATATCCTCGGTCACTCAGAGAGCCACGGTAAGACCATTACCTTCCGTGTGGACAGGATCGCCGCACCCAAGCTGACGGAAATAGACGGCGTACCTACACCAAAAGATTTCAACCCTGCAGTCTACATGAAGTCTGTGTTTCAGATGTATGACGGCCCCATGATGGATGTTACTCTAAAATGTGATAATTCGTGGATGAAAACTATCATAGACCGCTTCGGCGAGGGTATAAATACACGCATCGCTGGTTCAGCGCATTTCTACGTAGATGTCAGCGTGTCAGTCAGCAGAACATTTTATGGCTGGGTGTTTGCTTCGGATAGCGCCGTAGAGATTGTATCGCCAGCTGAAGTTTCAAAAGAATATCGTGCCATGCTTGGTAGAGCAAAATCCATACAATAACCAAACCTTGATTTTATTAGCTTTATAGCGGTTATCAACATGCAAGGTGGTAGTTCAAACTACCACCTTGTCTTTAATTTCCAGATTTTGATTGAACATCGAACAAACAGCCGTTATAATATTATTAGATGTACAGAGAACACTGTACAAATTTCAAGGTGGTGGTAACTAGATGAGCGACGGTGATACTTTCGGCGCTTTTATCCGAAATAAGCGCATAAAACTTGACCCGCACACATCTCTCCGTAAAATGGCAGAGCTATTGAGTATCTCGCCAATCTATATGAGTAACATGGAAACGGGGCGTGACTCAGCACCAAAAAAAGAAATTTTGGACAAGCTGGTCGGTCTGCTGAAGCTCAATAAGCAAGAAGAGGAGCGGATGTACGATTTGGCAGCACAGTCAAAAAGCGACACCACTGTACCCAGCGATTTGCCTGAGTATATCTCAACCCATGAATACGCCAAAATAGCTTTGCGCGTGGCAAAGGATGTAGATGCCACTGATGAGGAATGGATTGAGTTTATTAACAAACTCAAAAAACGAAGCAAGGAGGAAAAATTGGAATGATGCCGTACCCATTAAATTTACGATTACACAGCAATGAAGCATTGGAAACCATCGCAAGGCAAATAATATCCCAGTTTGACCCCAGCCTTTTATACAAGCCTGCGGTTATACCAGTAGAGGATATCATGGAGAAGATATATGGGCTGACCATTGAATTTCTATACATCCGCAAAAATGGCCGCATTTTGGGTGAGACCGTGTTTGAGGATGCAGAAATCCCTATTTATGAGCATCGGAACGATGAAGGTTATAAACTTATTCCTGTTAAGGCTGGCACGGTCATTATCGACGCAAGTCTGCTCCATAAGGGTCGAATTGGTCGCTTGCGCTTTACGTGCGCTCATGAGCTTGCTCATTGGGTTATTGATAAAAATTATTTTATGGAGCTTGGGGAAACGGCGAGTTTATCCACCAATTCACTGGACAGCGAGTTTGCTTGTGAGTTTCTTGATTATGATGCTTTTCTTCACAAAACAGGAAAAAGTAAAACTAAATCAAACAAAGCTGAAGCTGCGAAAGTGGTGAGAAGTTCGGAAACCGATGAAATAATTGAGAGGCAGGCAAACCGCATGGCTTCACGTATTTTAATGCCAAAATGCACATTAAAGGCAACTTTCCATAACACGCGAACTGCACCCAATGCAATCACCACTCTTGCTGGCTTATATGGTGTGTCAAAACAAGCTATGGAGATCCGCCTGAAAGAGCTGGGGCTTGTTCACTGAGTAAATTACACCACATTTTTTTGCCTTTAGTGTACAGTAAATACTGTACACTTCACAAAGGAGAAGGAGGCATACCTTTGGATATTAAAATCAATCAAGATGTTGCTGCCGGAGCGGAAGCCCAACAGCAACAAGGGGAGGAACTATTCGCAATCTTTGTATATGGTTTAGTGCCTGAATTTATGCCACATTTGGCACTTAGGCGAGACAAGCACTACAAGACTGCGAAAAAGAAAGAAATCAAATGTCCATACTGCGGCGAGATATTTAAGGTTGTAGATTCAACAGCAAAACTCGAGCTGATGCGTTATCCCAAAAAAGCTCAAACCAAAGTACCGTTGCATAAGTCTATACCTTGCAGTAAATGTCACAACGTGGTGGGGATTATTTATAAAGCTGCATAAGCACTATAATTAAAAAATATTGAACGAATCGGCCATCGTCAATAGACGATTAAACCACACCCTCACGGAATCTGTAAAAAGCGCCTGAAATGAAGGCGTCGTGCCAACGGCTGCAGTGTGGTGGATCACAGCCTTTCCGTTTTTGTACGCTACTTGACACGGGCGGGCAGGTGTCATTCTCAGGTGCATAGCACCCATACCGAGTCCGCATAACCGTCAATCTTGCCTTAAATCCTAGAGGGAAGCTCTTGCGGTTACTACGTTTACGAGTCCGACAAACGGCAACTTTGTGTTGCTGTCTTGTCGGGCTTATTTTTTTACCCCAAAACACATAAGAGGTTGCCGTTTGTCAGGACTCCCGAAAGGAGTCACCCATGACGGCAATCTTTTTATTTAGGCAGCGGCCACGCTGCCGCTCACCACCTTCTCCATTCGATTTTAGCGCATTTCAAAAATCGAATGGAGGAAATAAAAATGCAAAATTGGCAAAGAAGGTTGAGTCATAGGCGATATAAAAAACCTGACGGCTCTTTCACCTACACCGTAAAGGTGGATGGCGTAGAAATTACCGTCAGAGAAGAAGTTTACAAGACTTATGCTCAATCTGAACGACGCGAGATGTATTGGGCTGAACGTGATGCAGGGAGAATGCTCTCACTTGACCGCATGATGGAAGATGATGTCCTTCTCGAATTTCTAACGGACGAGCATATCGAATCCGCAGAGGATTCTGCAATGCGAACGATATTTGCAAAACAAGCAATGTCAGCTTTTATGGCATTGGCTCCCGATGAAAAGCATTTGATACAGGCTCTGGTTATCGACGGCATGACAGAGCGTGATTATGCCGCAGAAATTGGGCTTTCGCAAAAAGGTGTAAACAAACGCAAACACAAAATTTTAGAAAAACTTAAAAATGCGGTACTCAAACCATAGGGGTGTCGGTAGGGACAGTGAGGGAGTATTTCAACTCCCCACCGTTCCTTGACAAACACCGTCATTACCGTCGGTCATATTCGACCCACCGAGTACGTTACCGCAAGGCACTGTGCGCGAGGATCGTACAGCGGAGTGATCCGCTGGCACGGGAGCGTCCGCATTTTTGTCCGTCTAACCGTCTATTGAGGCGGCTGGTACTGGACGAAAACCCGGCAGATCAAAGGTGCTGAGTGATAATGATACTTCCCTGAACCTAACTCATAAAGGGCCCGCGATGTAGGAGCAGCGGGGGAATGCCTGCCACATTTGAAAAAGAATGCGGCCGGATTTCATGCACGGTTTATGCCGTGGCTTGGTGACGTCACAAGTAAAACAATAATCCACAAACCTTTTATAAACCTTTGATGATTCATAATTTCGTATTCTTGACAATCAAAACAACGAATCATTAATTTTATTTTTTGGGTTGGCGGTTGGAATCCGGGGAAAGGCATAGCATCTAAGCTGACTGTCTTTCCTCGGCATCGAGCCGCCAACTGGCATTAGTGGCAAAGTCAAGCGCATAAACAGATGAGGCCATTGGTGCGGAAGTTTGGAGGAACGCATTTTGAAAAATACAGACGAACATAAAAATCACGTAAGTGAAATCATATATAACCTTCCGGCTAACACGCCGGAGCGATTTTTATCAGGAAGCACTTTCTTATTCGCTGCTTATAACTGTGCCTTAACCGAGCGGCAGACACCAAGTGGAATGTATGTCTATACGGCGATCTGCCTAACCACAGGCACTAAGGAAATACTAAGCCGCCGTAAAAATCAGCTTGCTGAGAGCGGCTTCGAGGGTATGGCAGCTAAAATATACGCTTTGCCTATCCGCGGTAATAGCCTACGCAACATTGATAAAAAACCGGGCGAATCTGCTACTAGAGAGAGCAAGCTGATAAACGTGGCAAATCATATCTTCAAAGAAATACTGCCACATCACGGTTACGCCGTAAGAGATAGGCAAATTGATTTGTCGGAGCATATCCTCGGTGTTATTGGGAAAAAAGGAATCACACTGGCTGAGTCTGAGGTGGGCACAGGCAAGACCCACGCCTACCTCATCGCCGCCTTTCTTGCCAAGCGAGGACGGCTCAACGATGGATGGATTCGTGGTCATTATACACGGCAAGGCTGGGCAGAATCGGCGCATATGCCTGTAGTTATCTCAACTTCAAGCATTGCACTGCAAAAAGCGATAGTTACAGACTATATACCTGAACTATCGAAGATTCTCCAGCAACATGGCATCATCCGCACTCCTTTGACCGCAGCCATCCGTAAGGGCAGAGAACATTATATTTGTGAAAAGCGGCTACATGTATACTATAATGCTATTGATGTACTGACAAAAAAGAAACTTGAACCTTTCATCGGCTTGGATGCGCCTTTTGATTTGACAGGGGTTGGCAGTCTGACTCCTTATATAAAAAAGCGTATCTGTGTTTCGGAAAAATGCAGCGATAACTGCAAGTATTTAGGCAAATGCCGTTACGCTGACTACATCGAATACGCAAACGATCCACGAGTCGATTTTCAAATTACTAACCACAATTACTTTCTGGCTGATACTCTCCATAGGGCAACCGGCAGGCATCCGCTTTTGCCAAATTATCAGCTTGTGGTTATTGATGAAGCGCATAAATTTCTACAGGCGGCACGGCAGATGTATGGGGTGGAATTAACCGACAAAGAGATTCCTGCGTTGGCACAAGAGATACACACTCTCACTGTTGGAAAGTCAAAGGATGGCGTAAATGTCCACAGGCTTGCTAAAAAAATGGAAGAACAGAGCGGCAAGGTCTTTCAGTATCTCAACGATAATTTAGCCGGTAACGATTCAGGGGATGACACTGATCGGCTCACTGCCGTCATAGATGCTAATGTCGGCGGCTACCTAGACAAAATCACTAAGACTATCATTGACCTTACCGATGCCTTTACAAACAGTTATGTACAAAAGTTGTACGAAGATAGGAAGTCTAAGGCCATTTGGCGGCTTAATATATTGGGCAGGAAAGTGGCTACTCTGCGAAAACCGGGCAGATTTATTCACTGGCTTGAGAAAAACGTGGAGGGCAGCGTCAAGATTGATTCATTCTGCGCTGTACCGAAGGACTTGGACGCTCGGTTGCATCAGGACTTATGGGATAGTGGCATACCGATTGTTCTCACATCCGGCACATTATCGGCTTCAGGAGATTTTACGCGAGTAAAACAGACACTTGGGCTTGACCGTATGTCGGAGCATAAGCTGTTCGACACCACCATGTCATCGCCCTTCGATTACAAAAATAATACCATGCTGTATATCAGCGAAAGTGTATCGTTTCCTGACAATAAGGATAAACAGTACATCATTGCTGTCGCTGATGAAGTTGAGCGGCTGGTAAGGGCAAGTCACGGTCATGCCGCTGTACTGTTTACATCTTATAACGCTATGGGGCAAGTTCACGCTATACTCAAAAATCGCAATCTACCTTTTCCGCTGTTCCGGTTGGAGCGTGGCGGTGTTCATGCCATAGAACAGTTCAAAGAAAGCGGCAACGGGATATTGCTGGCATCGGGTGCATTATGGGAAGGCATCGACATTCCCGGCGATACATTGTCCATGCTAATCATTGTCAAGCTGCCTTTTGCAGTTCCAGACCCTATCGGGGATTACGAGCGGTCACTGTGCGGTGACATGACAGCATACAAGGCACGAGCCATCGTGCCGGATATGCTGGTAAAGCTCAAACAAGGCTACGGACGGTTGATTCGTTCCGAGTTCGACACAGGGGTCTGCGCCATACTGGACAGCAGAGCCAACAGGCGAGGAGCTTATCGACAGCGAGTGCTGTCGGCTCTGCCGGAATGTAATATCACATCTAATTATAAAGCGGTGCGGGATTTTTACTTGGATAAAAAACCGACCGCTTATTTTTTATCGTAGATAGGGGGTCGCTGTATGCAAGTAGCTGCAACAATAAACACATCTTCCGCATTTGGCGGATATGAAAATTTAACAGATATCAGAGGTGTAAAGCTCCGGGACGGTGCTTCACGATTGGAAAATGCTATGTATTTTTTAGAGCAGATAAAGAACCCTCACAAGTTCAGGGTTGGTAATGATGTCGTTGAAATATGCTTTGCAGGGGAAGAGAGCCTGTCCAATGTGTTAGTTAAACACTTCAATAGGAAATCGTAATTTCTTAACAGGAAATTACAGATATCCGAAGTGAAAAAAGCAGGAATTTAGCGTATTTGGCCTTGTATTTCAAGCCAAAGCAAGCTACACTGTTACTATAGCTAAAACATTTTTGTCATCTCATATTCCCCTAAAAAACCAAACTTTAGGAGGAAAATGATATGTCAAAAACAAGAAATGAAAACGTAAAAAGCATAAAACAATGGAGGGTAGGTGCATATTTAAGGCTCTCAAAGGAAGATATGACGGCTGGGAAAAGCATCTCTATAGACCACCAAAATTCAATAATCCTCAACTTCATTGAGGAAGACCCTATACAATTTATGTTGGTGGATACCTATAGTGACGACGGCATATCGGGTGCAACAACTGAGCATCGTGATGATTTTCTAAGACTCATCGAAGATGTTAAGTCCGGGCTGGTTAACTGCGTAATAACAAACGACACCTCTCGTTTTGCCCGAAACGTAGCTGATGCTGAATACTATGTTAATACAGTATTCCCAACCTACGATACTCGCTTCATTGCCCTCGGCAGTCCACGGATTGATTCTTACGAAGATCCCGAAAGCGTAGATGGGATGCAGTTCCATTTTGAAAACTACTTTAACGAGTATTATGTCAAAATGACGAGCAAGAAGATTCGCAAGGTTTTCGATATGAAAACGAAAAAAGGCGAGTTTATCGGCTCATACGCTCCCTATGGCTACGCCAAAGACCCGGACAACAAGAATAAGCTGGTTGTGGATGATGAGGCAGCCGAAATCGTCAAGAGGATTTTCTCCATGTTTGTCTATGACAAACTAAGTCTAAGGGCAACTGCTTTACGGCTCAATGATATGGGCGTTCTGCCGCCGAGAGAGTATAAAGTTTCAAAAGGGATAACACCGGGTAGCCATGCGGCAAAAATACCATCATGGCACTACAACACAGTTAGGAATATCCTCGGTGATGAAAAGTATTGCGGTCACATGGTGCAGGGTAAGCTGAAAAAAATCAGCTACAAGGTGAAGAAGTACAAACAGCAAGCCCCCGAAGATTGGGTGGTTGTTAGAAACACTCACGAGCCGATAATAGACGAGGAGTTATTCCAAAAAGCTCAAACTCTATTGGTTCGTCCTTCAAGAGCAACAAGTACCGGCGAGAAATCTATGTATTCCAGTATCCTCTATTGTGAACGCTGTGGCTTCGTTTTGAGTAGAGGTCGCAATAAAAACAATGGCAAGTATTATCAAAAGTGCGGCTTTCACGAAAAAACAAGAAAGTGTCAGCCACTTCATATAATGGAGGATCATCTAAACGAGCAACTGCTTTTCGCAGTTAAGAGCCAGATTGTACTGGTTACGGAAATGGATGCGTTGAAACAGCAAATCCTTTCCTCCGGCAGCTTCGCAGACGATTCAAAGATTCTGCAATCCAATCTGCGGCAGTTAGAAAAAGCGAAAGAGAAACTGGAAGCTCGGAGTCATAAGCTATATGATGATTACGCCGATGGTGTAATTGACAAAGACCTGTATGTCAGCCGCAGTGCATTGCTCAAGCAAGAGCTTGAATCTGCCAAAGACAGGATTGCTAAAATCCAAATTGAGATGCGGCAGTTCAAAAAGGTTCAAACTACAACGGATGATTATGCGGATCGGTTTAAGAAATATGAAACCGTGAGTGAGATAACACGAGAGTTATTGGTGGATTTAGTTGATAAGATAACCGTTGACAAATCACCGAGTCCTGATGGTAACAGGAAGAAGCAGCCAAAGCATATCAAGGTGGTTTTCAAATTTGCTGATGAGCATAAAGCGTTGACTTCATTTATTAGCGAGAATATGCAGCAGTTTGAAGAGCCTAAGTTGGTTGGCTTTTAAGAGGAGCTTATGTCATAAAGACGGAAAGGCAAGATGTTCCGTCTTTATGGACAAAAGTTAGGCTATTGAAAAATACTCCCTTAGTGGACAATCTTCTATTGGAGATTGTTGGCTTGAAAACATGAACGTCCAGGAAGTAATTGATATGTACCCAAATTTTAATGTAAAACGAATAGACATGATGATAGGTGAAAAGGACTGGTGGGGAAAGGGGATTGGAAGTGCACTGATAGGTATGCTTACAGACTTCGCTTTTGAACATGACAATGTTGATGTTTTGCATATACCGTGTGTATTTGACTATAATATCAGAAGCCAAAAAGCATTTCTAAAAAATGGCTATACATTTATTATGGCTTCTGACATCAAAGACAATAAAAAAATGAAGCAGGAATTTCATTATGCATTAAAGAAAGAGAATTACTTACCCTGCTATAATATGACATATGAACGACTACAAAATGCACATTCACCTTTCCTGAAACCCCATAACTAAGCCTTTTCAGCAGAAGGGAACCGAAAATGTATTTACATCAAATTACGCAACGAAATCAATCACTGGCAGATAAAATCATTAACGAAAACAGTGACATGATGTACGCTGGAATTGTATCGGGCAATAACGCTGGTGAAGTATGGGCTGATAATATATTGAACCCTGCTTTTTGTATAGTATGGTCAGAATATTTAGAGGGCTTTCATTTTATGGGAACTCGTTATAACCATATGGATATAACCAAATTACAAGCGTTCATTGATAACACGCTAATTCAGTTTCTCAAAAGTAAAAACATACATGATTTTGAATTTTCATGTGATTCAAGAACATGGATGCCAGTAATCTGCGAAATGTTGTTAACCCGTGAATTGAACAAAAGCAAGCAATACGTTTATAAATTAGCGCACAAAAGTGATATAAACACAGACCTAACGCTTCCTGCGGGATACGATATATTTGAAATAAACGAAAATTTTGTTAACAACAGTTTTGAACACATGGAAAATTATAAGGAAATTCAATCCGATATTATTAAGGTATGGGGAAGCATGACAAAATTTATTGAGCTTGGTAAAGGATTTATCGCAACAAAAAAAAATAATATTTGCAGTATTGCATTAACCCGTTTTCTTTATAACGATGTTTATAGTATTGGTATAGAAACTTATGACCTTCACAAAAATAAAGGGTTATCAGCTTTTTTATCTATGACTTTATTCAACTGTATTGTTAATCATGGTGCAACTATATGGTGGGATTGCATGGAAAGCAACATCGCCTCTCAAAAAACAGCACAAAAAGCAGGTTTAATTTTTGATTATGAATATGAAATTGCATGGTTTAATTTGGATAATGAAATATAGTAGCCTACCACGCATACCTTTCTATAAGTCTTAGACGGTTTGGATATGTTGATTTTGTTTGAAATCCTAGTATGTGTTCAAGCTTCTTGAATATCGTAAAGACTACCCCTTCGCAATTGCTTTCTTGTAGTTTCAGTTATTTTGATCTATCATGCTATCGAATTGAGGAATTGCGCAGCAAAAGGCTATTGTATACACTGAGAGGATTAAATAAATTGACCGAAAGAGTAATGGATTTATTAATTCAACACAACATAGTTAATGATCAAACGGAACTGCTACCGATTACAACGGGAGCAGGCGGCGCTTACGTTTATTTTATTGACGATACATATGTAGTTAAATATGCGTATTTCCCGCAACTTGATGCCGATACCCGCAAGGGATATCGAAATGAATTTAACTTCTATAAAACTTGTTCAAATCAAAAAAATATTTTTATCCCGGAAGTCATTTTGCAAACTATTAATGACGATGAAATGCTAATTGTTATGAAAAAATATTTTCCTGTAAAACCTGAAGAATGGAATGAAAATTTACAAAAGTACGCTATTGAACTTTGCGCGCAAATTAACGCTATAGATGCAACAGGATTTGTAAAAATATTTCAAGAACAAGAAAAGCAAAGCGATGCCAACGAATTGAGTATTGCAGATGATAATCCACACCCTCTTTCAGTATCATATCGTGATTGGAATAATTTACAGATAAAATTTCCTAAACATATCGATGCTGAGTTATTAAAAGAAATGTATGAAAATTTCGATCAGATAAATTCATACGCCAACAAGCTGGGCATGCCAGAAACACTATGTCACGGAGATTGCCACCCAAATAATTTTTTGAAAGATGGTGATAGACTGGTAATCTGTGACTGGCAGGGCATAGGTATGGGGAAAGGCATTGGAGATGTTGCTTTTTTTATCAGCCGTGGAGCAGACATGGGCATTAAAATAAACAGAGATATGCTGATTGAGAGTTATCGCGAAGCCTTGCTTAAATATGCGAACATAGAAGTTAAGGTTAGTGATTTGCATAAAAGCGTTGCCGCAAATGAGTTTGGTGTCTCATTCAGATTTTGGGCAGGGTTTTTACAAACTTCAGAGATTAGTAGAGTTCTCGACATTTATAATGCAATGGTAAATAACTACAATTTACTATACGACAAACGATGATTCTACGATATTTTATGTAAAACACAAACTTATTCTAGTTGCTTTATCACCGGGATTAAATCAGATTACTTTAACTGTAGAGAAATGGAAGGGAGCAAAAAAATGTCAGATTGGAAACCGAATTTATACTTAACATTTGGAAAAGAACGAACCCAGCCGGCCATTGACCTTATGACGAGAGTTGAACATGAAAATCCTGCCCGGATAGTTGATATTGGCTGCGGGCCGGGTAACAGCACCAGTGTCCTAAATGCAAGATGGCCAAGTTCGGAAATCATTGGAGTGGATAATTCCCAGGCAATGATTGAACAGGCAAAAGAAACATATGAATCCATGACTTGGATATGCGCGGATGCTTCAAACGATTTATCTGAACTCGGAAAATTTGATATTGTCTTTTCAAATGCGGCAATACAATGGATCCCTAATCACGAAGCGTTATTATCAAATCTTTTCAATCTTTTGAACAAGAACGGCGCCATGGCTATCCAAGTACCGAATACAAGTAATATGCCCATCCATATTGATCTAAAAAACCTTACCGCCAGCGAAAAATGGAACAAACATTTCAATTTTCTTTCCAATACCTATTCATGCCATACAGAATACTTTTATTATGACATTTTATGTGGTTTAACTGAACATATTGATATGTGGGTAACAGATTATTGCCATGTTATGGATAGTCATCACGACCTTGTGAAATGGTATAGCAGCACGGGATTAAGACCCTACCTCGATTGTTTGAAAGACGAAAACCTGCAGAACGAGTTTTTAGGCGAATACGAAGAGCTTTTAAGTCAATCGTATCCTGTGCAAAAGAATGGAAAAATATTGTTTCCATTCACTCGAATATTTTTCATTGCAAAAAATGTATAAGGCTGGGTTTTCAACAGTTGATTTTTTGTGGCTATACGCCGGCCATGCAATTTTTTATAGGATAAAATAATGGAGACAGTAACAGGGTGGACATACAATCCTACTACGTAATTTTGCTATACTCAGATGACTTTGGCAATCAGCTGGATTGTATTAAAATACTTCCCATCCTCTGCTTTCATCATATCCAAAGTCCATTTTTCCTCACTGCAGGGGTTAATGCTTGCAAGGTATTCCTCCCAAGCAATATGGTGGCAAGCCATTTCGCTGATATTTATAATTTCTATGCCCTCAGCCTTGCGAAACAGGTCCTTCCACCATTCAATGCCGCGGACACATCTTGAAACATCAGGATCATCCCAAAACGGTTGCATTTCCGGCGGAACATTATCACCAAACTCATACTTTAACCCGGGAAACGCAACTGCAATGTAGCCGCCTTTTTTCACGTAAGAAATAAGATTTGGCAGCATTTCCTCGCTATCGCCAAAAATGTTGTATGAGCCTACAGAAAAAATCACATCGAAATAATGCTTTGCAAACGGCAACGGTTGCGTCGCGTCTAACATCATCGGAATGATTTTATCGTGGACACCAAGGGATTGAAATCGCTCATAATTTTCGGTCGGGTCAATATATAAGTCGGTAGCAAAAACGTTTGCGCCATATGCCTGCGCCAAGTACAACGCCGACAAGCCCATTCCAGAGCCTAAATCGAGGATTTTCATATCCTTTGTGATTGTGAAATGTGAAGCCAATTCCTCTGCTTGTCGTATTCCATTTGGTCCCATCATTGTGTCTTGTAATAGTGCAAAATTCTTTTCATCAGCCATAAACTTGTTCGAAAACATATTATTCATTACTTTTTCTCCTAAAAGTTAGTTTGATAACCGGCGGGAGGTTTATACACAAGATTATTTTATGCAAACCTCCCAGCTTACCGCCAGTTCTTGTGCATTATAATCCAACATTGTCCAGTTCTCCTTTGTTGTTTAAAACATAAGTTTGTTACACCAGCATAGTATAGCATAGAAATATGAACAATTCTACAAAATCCGGAAAAATCGCTGTCATTCTACCATAGGGAATGCTGCAACTCTTTTATAGTTGTTTTTTCGCTTGTCATCAAAAGCAAAGATGGATAAAATGAAGGCAATGGTTATGGCAATTAAAACCCTCAAGCTACAGAAGGGTGAATTAAGAAGGTGTAATAGAATGAAATCAAAATTGATACTTGTCGAAGGCATTTCAGGATCGGGCAAAACCACCCTAAGTCAGAAACTTGGCACATGGTATCAAGACCACAATATCCCTGTCAAACTATACAATGAGGGAATTGCAAACCCTATCTGTCTTGCATGGTGTGCATATGTTCCAATCATTCAATATCATGAATTACTACAAAAATACGATAGAATAAGCGATAGAATCAGGGAACGCACTGTGATTGAAGGCGAATACGCAATCGTTGAATATACCCAAGTACATAGAGGGCAAAATTTTTACGATGAACTTCAAAATTACGAAATCTATGGCGGGCGGGTATCTGACAATAAATATTTTGAAATAACTACAAACCGTTGGCAGACATTCGGCAACAAAAATCATGATGAATGTTCTATTATGAAAAGTGCGTTTTTACAGAATACAATAATGGAGTTACTATTTTACCGTTGCATAGATGAATCAGCAATTACTTCACATGCGAAAAAGTTGATTGATTATGTAAAATCATTACACCCCGTTGTAATATACCTTTCCCAGCCTGATATTCGCAACACCATTCAACATGTTGCAGATGAGAGGTCGGATTGGAATTGGATTAATATCATGGTTGATTACTGCGAAAAAACACCATATGCGAGAAAAAAGGGGATAAGCGGGTTTGATGGTATCATAGAAATGCTGGAGGAGCGCAAACAATTGGAGAAAAATATTTTTAGCCAGCTACAGGCTAAAACTGCAATTATCGAAAATACAAATAATGATTGGGACGCAGTGTGGGAGAGTATATTGGAAGCCGTTAGGCATAGTTAAAAAGGATTGAAAATAATGGAATTTACTATAAGAGAATTGACGCATGATGATTTGTTTACAGATTTATTGCAACACTTTAACCGCTACCAAGAAGTTCGCCACTGCTGGCGAAATGAGAACGATAAATGGGTGTTAAAAAACATACAATTCACAGAGCAGTGGGACGAAACCCTCAAAAAAGAAATTGTCGCAATTGATTTTACAAATTGTCTTAACTCCGGTGGTGTTGTGTGGGGTGTATTCAATAAGAGTAATGAACTCATTGCATTTGCAAGTTTATTATCAAATTTTTTTGGAAGTGAATGCCAGTATCTGCAACTCATGCAAATTCATACTTCATTTGAACATCGAAACAAGGGAATTGGGAAAGACCTTTTCAAAGTGATTGTGGAAAAAGCCAGATGCTTGGGAGCAATGAAGCTATATATTTCTACACACTCCTCCGAGGAGTCTCAAATGTTTTATAAAAGTATTGGTTGTGTAGACGCGCAGGAAATCAATAAAAAACTGGCAGCGTATGAACCTTATGACCGTCAAATGGAGTTTGTATTGTAGATTCCTATATAAGATTTATTTTATCAGGGGTATGGAAAGTGAATGACTTAATTTCTCTGTACTAAAGCTTGGAAAGCAAAAATTAGTTACAAGGAGATTTCAAATGGAGCTGAAAACAGAAAGACTTATTCTTCGCGAATACACAATAAAAGACAAGCACAGCCTTTACAAACTATTTTCAGAAAAATTTGTATCGGTGTATCAATCCCACTTACCAAAAAGCATTACAGCCATTGAAGACTACATAAAATTTCATATAGAAAATGCTCAAACGTCAAACAGAACGCATTATTATTATGTTATTGTATTACAAGAAACATGTGAATTTATAGGAAGCATCGGCTATGCATTCACAGAAGAAATTACTATAAATGGTGCCGTCGGTTCTGTCATGGAACTGGAATATTATTTGTTGGAAGAACATTGGAATAAAGGGTATATGACTGAAGCATTAAAAAAAGTAATATCATCAGCATTTGAAAAAAATGATATATTAAAAATTTTCGCACAATGTCATGAAGATAATCCCAAAAGCGAAAAAGTAATGATTAAATCCGGAATGCATAAATCAGAAAATCAGCCCACTCCTAAACTTTATAATGGAATGTTGAAGACAAATGTCAGATACGAATTAACTGTTGAAGATTATATTATGATTTCAACCTGTTTATAAACAGACAATGCTGATATCTCACTTATCCTGTTATTTGCCTCATTATTGACGGGTCTTTTATTTTATCGTCCTCTCCCAAAAGAAGGGTTTTCGAAATAATTTCGGCGGTTTTTGGGTCTTCGTCAATAAATGGCAAGAACACCCTCCCCCTATGCTGGCTGTGTACGGGTAGAATGCTTAAAGCCCCGCGCCCCATCATGTGAACTTGACCACTCCCTAAATGGACGGAATACTCCCCATGAAGCCCCTTGATTTTTACATAGCGGTCACTGATTTCGACATTTAAAAGTTTTAGTAACCGCACACTTTCCGCGACAATTGCCCCGCGCATCTCTATGGTGGAGTGACTTGCCATTGGATCAACACCGCCCACATGAGCAACGCTTACTACAAGGTCAATATCACGCATTATTTCGGAGAATAGTATTGGATTTATATCTTTTATCACTAGTGGCTCCCCTGTTTTGCGGTTGGCGAACTCAATAGTTTCGATAGTTGGGGCTTCCACTTCACTTGAGGTAATCCAATCCGCCAAAGCATACATGGTGACTACGACATTTTCACTGTGATATACCTTTTGCAAGCCATTGTAATAATCGACCGTCCAACCGCGCCCCTTTAATAAAGCAACGGTTTTTTTCGTTTGTATTTGATGCCCCGCATAACGACGCGAAACAGTCCGCTCTGATATCTCGTCTTCATTTACAGTGTAGAGTTCTCTAAATACTTGTTTAAAAGGCTGTACTAAGCCATTGTCAAAAGCATAACGTTGATACTGTGCCCACTTACCCAAAATGTATAAATCGAAACAATGGGCGATTGAGAGGGGAGAGTCCTTTTCTAAAGGTATAGTGTTGCTATTTGTATCTTGCAAGCCCTCGCTCTCAATAAACCCAAGTTCATCACCACACCTGAATACAATCTTTTCTAACATCGAACCGATAACAGGGTGGTGCAACAATTCTGATACTTCGTCAAACGTAAACATATCCCTATTTTCCATTGCTTTCTCAAGGCTCAAACGGGCACGGGAAAATTGAGACTTCAAAGACGCTTTTGCTTCCGCAAGCGCCATAACATAGTCATTTTGCTTTATTGCTTTGGGTATAGACTTTAGCCGTTTCCCGCCTTTATCTATTATCAGCTCTGCGTTACCTGCCTCTCCCCACTCCAAAAATAGTGTTATCTCGTCTATTTCATGCGGCTTGAAATATTCTTGTATGCGGTCTAGCTTTTGCATTTCCATCTTCCAGCTAAAACGCAAAACATCAGCGTAGCCAAGATTACGTGCCAAATTTTCCAATGCGATATTCGCGGCAATCTTTTCGCTTTGCTGTCTTTGCGCGCCAAATTTGCGGCTTTCTTTCAAAAACTCATGGATAAACTCATAACGGGGCAAAGCGTCTCGTTTTTCCAAAGGTACTAAACTGTAACATAAAAGCAAATCTTTATTTCGCTTATCCTTTATTTGCTTTTCTAAATCACTCACATCAAGTTTACCCAATACCGCATCCGCAAATAACTGCGCGCGCCTGTGATTGGCTCCCCCTGATATATATTTTGCACAGTCGTACAATATGGCAAATCGCTCTGCGCCTAAGGTCTCGTAAGATTCCTTGAACCAGTTAATATCAAATGCACCACGTTGAAAATCATCTTTTTCAATGGAAGAAAATCTCGCCACTTCCGTTTCAAATTCCACTGAAAAGGATTCCCGTGTATGGGCATGAAAATACCATGCGGCAGACTTCAAGCCCGGCCACTCTAAATAATTCTCGGCAATTGAAATCCATGCAGGGGCATACATAACGGCTTCTAACAGTCTTTTTTCGCTTATGCGCCCACTAAGAGCGTCATGAAGGGTTTGGGCGTTATCGTGTGCGGCAGGTACACTTGCTTTCAATAATGATGAAAGCGTATCACGTTTGGTATACCTGTCGTAAGCCCAATTATAACCTCGCGTCAATGTCTCATTGCCTAAAGCAACCAGTGTTTCTGCGAAATTATTAGCACCTTCATGTTGCTTTATTGATTTTGCTAATTGGCTGACAGGCGTTTGTTTGTCACCACGCTTAAGTTCTATTTCCAGTATACGTGCTACGACCTCCCTGACACACTCCAAAATAACAGGATAATCCTCAGTTAATTTTTTATCAATTTGATTTAATGAACCTGTGAAACGATCAATCACACCATAATATGCAGTACTCATCGCCACAGTCGCTCGGCACAGTTCGCTCTTATCAACAATACCCATTTTGACGGCACGAGCAACATCCTCAATTTCCAATACATAAAAGCGCTGTCCGCTTGCCTTTCCGATACTGTAAAATAACGTCAAGCACTTAGTAAATTGCTCGTCAGTCTTGGCATTTAAGCGGCTGACAAAAAACATCACTTCATCTAAATAAGAAATGTTCTTAGGGTAATAATTGTATTCATCGGAATTGCATTTTTCTTGCCAGTCGCTTTCATTGGCAGAATAAAATAGCGAACTCATTATGCCGTAATAGATATCAAACAGCACATCTTTGCCTACGGCATACTCTAACAATAAAGCTAATATATTGCCACCAAGTTGAGTATAATCCTTTCCGGTAACCGTATCTGCAAACTCCTTTATCTCGCTAAAGCCAAAATGTTTCTTTATGAATCTTTTGGCAACAGGGCTGAAATTGCTGACAATATTGCTATCGTTGTAATGATATGTGCGTATGGTCAAGCAATAGCAAAGCTTAAGGATAGTCATCCAATTTTTCTGTTCCGCAAACCAGCCAAGCCATACCTCGCTTAAGGGATAATCCGTAAAAGGGATTTCACTTTGACCATCCTGCTTAACAGTCGGTGAAAGATGATGACTACTTCCCAAAATATTATCTACTGCGCGACCATCATAGCTATACGATTTGTATTCATAATCTTTGTGCTTCTCAATAAGCGTAATAAGCGAATCAAAAACGGCTTTCATTTCTTTAACACTGACATTGCGAAAATCTTTTAAGGTATAATTATTGGTACGCGCCACAGGCGAAAAATCGGGATAATAAGCCGGGTCATAAAGCCCAAACCCATTTTCTTTGTTATACACGGTATCATCGGTATCAGTCAGTGTATTAATGAGAATGTTTTCCGCATCTGTTTTTGTCGGCATGAGCGATATACATTCGGCGATATCCTCTCTTGTGATTGAGCTACTGTTCTTGGACGCGGAAAGCAAGTCCAAAGCTGCAAGCCGTTTGTGTTGATTTTTGTCCGCGATAAGCCGTTTTGCAGACTGTAAGCTGTGTCCGGATGCCTGTATCGCATCCAAAGCAGCTCCTCTTATCCCGGCTGTTTTAAGGCCGAGTAGGTTTTCGATAATAATTACATCAGGTTCGGACAATTCAAATTTGGCTAACAGATTTACTGCACTTACACGTACAGCCATATTTTTATCACGCAGGCAGTCAAGTAAAAAATCACTATTTTCGCGAGTGATACACTGATTTTTGGCACATTCGATACTAATGAAATACGTAATGAAATCGATTTTATTATACTGGGAAGCTAACGGGAACAATTCCCTTAAACGCTCTACTTTTTTAACATCACAATCATATAAAGCCAAATATATCATGTTTTTGTATACATCGTCTCGCCTCAAGACTGTGTTTACCCAATCAAAGGGTTTTTCTTTAACAGTATGATTTTTTGACGGAATCCTCTCAAGAATTTCAGAAAAATGCCAAAAATCCGCATTTCGTGTGGTTTCATTTTTTAGGCACTGCGGGTAGTTTTTAAGGTTAACTTTTATTTGTTTTGCCCGTTCAAGTGGGTCAGCGGCCTTCCAATTTTTGTGTCTGACAAGTCTATGATATCGCAATGAATAAGACTGCATTATAAGCGCCAGCACGTCAAGGTCGTTTTCATTCAGACATTTTCCGGCTAGCTCAATGCGGTTTCTGTCATAAAGGGTCTCGCCAAACAGATCAATTGCTAAACTTGAACTGCCCGTTTGCATTAAGAAATACGCCGCCACCATCTTTTGGTATTTCTTGCCGTATGCCATCGTGTTTTCAATATCAGCGTATAAGCCTTGTACAGAAAATACAGACTCTACCCACATCGCGGCATATATTTCAATGACATCGGTGCTGTTTTTTGCTGTGGTGCGGACGGAATCGTCTTCGATATACTTAATCCCTAAACTTAATAACTTTTCTACGGTGCGCTTTTCGCTATAATCATACCCCAGCCCCATCCAAACACCAATGGAACGAATGGCAGAAGAAAATCGCAGCAAATTGTTGTCTGCCACGGTTTTCATCATCAACACGAGAAACTCTATAGTACCGTCATCGGCACAGTGTAAAATCGCTTGACGCAACCCTTCTTGAAGTTTTGCCGCAAGTAAGAGGTTTTTCATTATTTCGTACAATTCCGTATTATGGCTCATCGCCACGCCTCTGATAAGTTCGTAACTGATTGCTGTAGTGTTGTTGTCGGAGAGTAAAATATCTTTAATGCCCGTGATAACCGCTTGGTCCCCTTGGTCTATTTTGAGCGCTACCAACATACTCTCTGTTAAAAATCCGCAATAACGGTAGTTATTTTGCCGATCCTGCCAGTGCTTATTTTCGTTTGACTTGATGGACGACATTAAATCATAACCCGCCCATTCGACAAGTATATTTTGAGCAATAGAATATATCTTTTCCAAATAATCCGCCGGGCTATTGGAGCGACAAGTGCACCGCTCTACGCTGGAATCATAAGGATATAATCCAAGCCGTTTAATAATTGCACATAAATCTAAAGCTACCTGTGAAGGAAGAGCCTTCTCAAAAATCATTCGTAACCCTCCACACTCAATAACATCATCAAATGTGTTTGCGCCTGAGACAGCCTTATGCACAATTTCTTTCAGATATTGCAAAGCCTCTATATCATTGTCGTTGTCCAATAGTTTTTTCAAATCGATCATACGGATTTCCCCCTTGCTGCCTGATTCACTTACAGTAATCGCCCCGCAAGCATCGTCAGGCGAATAAATGATATTTCATCGCCCTCTTTTAACTGAATTTGCTTGTCATAATCCGCTTCTTCGTCATTAATAAATAATCGAAAGATACCGTCATGAAAACACAGCAAAGCATTTTCCACGGCTTTATTTTCATCTTGCATAGTCTCGCTTTTTCGCTCACCAAAACTGACCTTCCCCACCTTTGCCCCATCGGCAATGTTGTCATCCGTTAGGTAAGGAAAAAGCGGTTTTACTGTATCCTTGTTATTAAAATCCTGCACCATTTTACGGACTATGTACATTACCAAATCACACGATGTTGAAATCTTATCATCAATTACGATAGGCATACTATCAACAATCGGTTTATGTTTTGCAAACGCTTTTATTTTAACAAAAATGGTCATGTTATCCTCCCGCAATCAAGGCATGTTCATCTTACTGTACACCTTTTGGGTTTACCCTCATGGTTAAGCCCATCATTACTGTGGCTTTTCATTGTTTACACGCCTCTTTAGATAAATTATACTATCTAAGACGCAGTGAATGCAATAAAAAGCAAGGCACGCGAGGAGGCGCTCTTAATTGAAAAACATAATAATCTCAGGCACGGGTAGAGCCGGCAAATCAACATTAGCGAGAAGGATAAAGGAAGAACTTAATTATTTTGTCATCAATAACGATAAACTGGTCGCCACCTTTGGAGAAGCATATCCACAGTTAAATATTCGTATCGGAAATGGGGAAAAGAGCATAAAAAATATTGCCCCATT
>Ga0131853_10000482_pt1 | contig 73313 bp, 72 predicted proteins | sample TergutLab28metaG_FD_92764 | JGI IMG/M metagenome (GOLD analysis project Ga0131853, IMG submission 92764) | Labiotermes labralis P1 segment gut microbial communities from Petit-Saut dam, French Guiana - Lab288 P1 (version 2) (version 2) | ecosystem: Host-associated > Arthropoda: Insects >... | reverse complement strand
TGGCTTGCCGGATTTTCGGAATTAATTATTTCACTGCTTGCCTTTTATGGTTGCGGTGCGTCTGTTTTAAATACCCATTACGGTAAAATAATTTTGCCCGTGGGCAAACCTTTAATGCGAATCCATATGTAACCCCGATAACCCTGCCAAGAGGACGGAGCAACGGGTATTATAACCTTTTATTTCGCCGGTTTAGCAGAAACATCAATTTGCATACCGCCGATGTTTTCACGCATTTTTGTATCGGCTTTGCGGAATTCGGCATTCAGGTAATCGAAGTAGCCCATGTTGCCGGAGCGCAGAGCTTCCGATAATGCGAGCGGAACTTCCGCTTCGGCTGCTACAACCTTTGCTCTCATTTCCTGAACACGGGCACGCATTTCCTGTTCTTCGGCCACGGCAAGGGCGCGGCGTTCTTCCGCCTTTGCTTCGGCTATTTTTTTGTCGGCTTCGGCTTGTTCTATTTGCAAGGACGCGCCGATATTGCGCCCAACGTCTACGTCTGCAATGTCGATTGAAAGAATTTCATATGCTGTTCCTGCATCAAGACCTTTTGCCAAAACGGTTTTTGAAATTTTGTCCGGGTTTTCCAAAACTTCGCGGTGGGTTGCAGCGGAGCCTACGGTTGTTACGATACCTTCGCCAACACGGGCGATAATCGTTGCTTCACCTGCGCCGCCCACCAGCCGTTGAATATTTGTGCGCACAGTAACACGTGCCACGGCTTTTATTTCGATTCCGTTGATTGCCATTGCGGAGATCATCGGAGTTTCGATTACCTTAGGGTTTACGCTCATGCGAACGGCCTCGAATACATCCCGTCCCGCCAAATCAATTGCGGCGGCGCGTTCAAATGGCAATTCGAGATTAGCGCGGTGCGCGGCAATCAGCGCGTTTACCACCGCGTCAATACGCCCTCCCGCTAAATGATGTGCTTCAAGCTGTGAAATGGGATATGGGAATATTTGCTTTGGTAAGCTTAATTAGCGGCAAAACAATTCGCGCCGGTGTAACGCGACGCAAGCGCATTCCAATTAACGAAAAAATTCCGACCTTCGCCCCGCTGGACCACGCCGAAATCCAAAGCCCCAGCGGCACAAATCTGAAAAAGACCATCAAAAAAATAAGTGCAACAACAGATATAACAATAAAAAACGGGGGAATAATGTGCGTTTCTCCGATAATCATAAAACACCTCCTATTAATTTGAGTTCAATTCGCTTACAATCACTTTATTTGCCTGTGTTTCAATAACCTTTACTTTCGCGCCGCGCTCTATCATCGAGCCGTTAGAGCAAACTTCCACGCGAATTCCGCCGAAATCGGCTTCGCCGTAAGGGCGCAAAATGGTCATTGTTTTGCCCTCTTTGCCAACAAGACTACTCAAGTCTATTTGCGGCAAATCTTCGCCCAAGTTTTCCGTCAGCATAATTTTGCCATGAAACTGTTTTCTTTTAATAAAGGTAAACAAAAGAAAAATCAGCATCGCCAAAGTTACAACGGTGAGCGCGACAAAAAACCAATACCCGGCAATAACGGCAAGCACGGCAGACGCAACCAACGCTAAAATCCCGATAATTCCGCTTATAAAACCATCAAAACCGGGCATAAGCAATTCAAGCACAATGGCAAGAATTCCAACCACAAGTAAAAAAATACATAGCTCTAACATACACAACCCCCTTTAATTAAGACGTCTCCTCTTTGGGCTGAGGAGTCATATTGGGCGAGCGAACGGCTACAACGTCGGCTTTCAGCACGGGAATGCGAATACCGCGGTTTGTTCCGAATTCAACAACGAAACAGTCGTCTCCGATGTCGGCTACTTTCCCAAACAAACCGCCGCTTGTTACGATGTTGTCGCCCGTGGTTATCGCGGATTGAAGCTCTCTCATCTTTTTCTCACGACTACGTTGCGGGCGGATTAAGAAAAACCACATTGCCGCGAAAACAACGCCGTATAAAAGAAGCATCGGCAGCATTGACGGACTTGTAGTTTCATCAACGGTGACAGTGCTGGGTTCGTTTGCTCCGACAACGGCGGTGTATTCGGTTACGACATTTGCGGGAGCTTCACCTCCGCCGTCAGCGGGTCTCCCGGGCAAGCCCTGTACTTCATCTGTCATTTGAACTCTCCTTATAAATTTTTATTACATTATATTACTAAAACTGCATTTTTTCAATTAATCTTGTGAATTTATCTTTTTCGTGATACAATTTTGCGGGTGATTATTTTGCGAAAATACATAAAACAAAAAATATTCATACTCGTGCTTATTTTTTTAATGCCTATTTTGTCTGTCGGAGCATCATCTACCACGCGTGAAAGGCATCGTGAATTACAGCAACGATTAAACGAAACGCGTTATGAAGTTCGCAGACAAGAGAATCTTCTTTCCGGAACACGTCATGAAATGTCGCAACTAACTAAAGAAATGCAAGAATTGGACCAGCAAATGGTTGATGCGTCGATAGCACTTGAAGGCATAGAGCTTTCACTTCTTGAAACGGAAATTCGCATTGAAGAAACAGACGAGGCAATTGAAGCGGCTCGTGCGGAATACGATTTGCAATTTGAAGTTCTGCGAACGCGTGTGAGGGTAATTCACGAGCAGGGCTCGTTCGGGTTTATGGACGTGCTTTTTCAAGCAGAAAGCATTTCGGATTTTTTAACGCGCTGGGAATATATTCGAGCCGTTGCGGAGTTTGACCGTGATTTGCTTGAACGACTTGACGCGGCGGAAAAAGAAGAACTTGCGCACAGAGATGATTTAGCGCGCTGGCAAAGCAGAATTGAAGACTTGCAGGCGCAATACCGCCGCTTGCATGAGGATTTGGAATATCTGATGGAAGAACGCGCCGAGTGGTTTGCGCGTCTTGCCGAGGACGAAGAAAAACTGGCGCAACTTCTTGCGATTGCCGAATACGAGCAACGCATGGCGGAATCTGCATTTTCGGTTATTCAAGCCCAACTGCGGCGCGAAGAAGACGCGGTGGCTCGTCAAAGGGCTGCGGCGGCACACAGTGCGAGTCTAGCCGAGTTAAACAATTTCGACGGTCAATTCGCTTGGCCTATTCCTACGCATTCGAGAATTTCAAGCCCGTTCGGAATGCGGATGCATCCTATTTTACGCCGAAATCAACACCATGCGGGCATAGATGTCGGCGCGCCGACGGGTACACGTTTAATCGCCGCCGCCGAAGGTATCGTCCGTTTCGCGGGTTGGAGCGGTGGATACGGCAACACGGTAATAATCGACCACGGAAATAATTACAGCACATTATACGCGCACAATTCCCGAAACCGCGTAACCACTGGTCAACGCGTTTCCCGCGGGGATCACATAGCTGATGTCGGTTCGACCGGAATGTCAACCGGCCCGCATCTTCATTTTGAAATACGAGTCAACAACAGCGCGGTAGACCCAATGCGCTATTTTCAGAGGTAGCCATGAGAGAGTATGAATCACCCGTCGGAACGCTGATTATAAGGGCGGAAGATAATTTTATAACGCAAATTAAATTCAAGGAAAAAAACGAACCCCCGTTACATCACTGCGAGGACATAACGGGGGTACTTGATTTGTGTGTGAAAGAACTTGATGAATATTTCGCGGGAACATTACACGAATTCACCGTAAAAATCCACGCAACCGGAACATCTTTCCGCGAACGCTGTTGGACGGAGCTAAAAAAAATACCATACGGCGAAACAATAAGCTACAAGGAGCTCGCAAAAAGAATAGGCAATCCCGCGGCGATTCGAGCCGTGGGCGGCGCAAACCATCATAATCCAATTGCTATAATTATTCCCTGCCACCGTGTAATTGGCGCGGATGGAAGCTTAACCGGTTACGGCGGCGGGCTTGAAAGAAAGAAGTTTTTATTGGAACTTGAAAATTGCCTTATTGCCCGTTAATAAATTCCACAATTTCTTCTATCGCAGCATCGGTTTCATCATGGGGTACTTGGCAGGTTCCCACCTGTTTGTGTCCGCCGCCGCCGTATTTTGCCATCAATGCACCCACGTCCACCGAGGAAGTTCTTGTTATTATCGAGTGACCGACGGCTATCGAGCAATTTTCAGCAAAGCCTTCTATTATCCAAATTGATATATTTTGCTCGGGGAAGAGACTGTAAAGCAAAAAGCGGTTGCCCGTTTTTATTGTTTTCACATTGCGAAGGTCTGTAATAATAGCATCGCCTTCGATACGCGAGTATTCTAAAATCATTTTACGGAAATCGGCAGATTGCTGGTGATAGTATTCAATGCGTTCGGCTACGTCGGGAAGCATAATCAGTTCGTCTATTGTCAGGTCGCGGCAAGCATCCATCAGTTCTTCCATCAGTTCCCAGTTGCCCTTACTGAATTGCTTGTGACGACCCATACCTGTGCGCGGGTCCATAATAAAGCCCAGCAGAATCCAGCCGTGCGGACTTGTTATTTCGTCAATGGTGAGCTGCGCGGAATCTACTTTGTCTGCGGCTTCTATCATTTCAGACATATAAGAAAGGCGGCTTTCGCCGTCGTAGTAATTAAAAAGAATTCTTGCACAGCTTGGTGCAAGATATCTTGCACCCTCTACATTAATGTTGGGGTCTATGCGTTCAAATTCACTTGCATGATGATCGAACCATAATCCGCAACCCTCTACATACGGCACGTTTGCCAACACGTCGTTTTCGGTTACTTCAATTTTACCGTCTTGCAAATCTTTCGGATGGACGAATTTCCATGAATCTATAATTCCAATTTCCAACAAAATTGCTCCGCACGCCAATCCATCAAAATCCGCTCGTGTAATTAAACGCATCATGCACCCTCCTGATTAATTTTTAATTATTATGACATATCGAAAACATTGTATCAAGTTTGCTTTTTATTATTAAGATGCATATAATGTTCATAAAAATGCAAATAGGGAGCGTAATCATATGCCGCATAAACCTGAATACATTAACCTCATGAAACAACTTGGCAAGACATTTAAAAAATTGAGAGAGAGTTCCGGTGCCGAGCTTCGGCACGTAGCCGAGCGAATAGATTTAGGTCATGGTTTTAACAACAAAGGTTCGGGTGTTATAAAAAGGGTCGCGCTGTTAAGGGATTTTGAAGAAGGCAAACCCGACACGCTAACCGCCGCCCATTGGGTTAATATTGCCGAATTTTTTAATATTCCTTTTACGGATTTCATTGAAGAAAAAGGTTGGCCGGCTCCCAGCTTAGAGTGCGCTGTTTATGTAATACGGTGCTTACAGGAGAGGTATCCGGATAAATAAAACTGTCTGTGTATATCAACGGACAATATATAAAAAAAACCACTGGAAACTCCATCGTGCTTGATATATAATGTGACGAACTAGGAGGTATAACATGAAAAAAGTAATTTTTAAGAGAGCAGTGTGTATTGCTCTTGTTTTGGTGTTTGCTGTTCCCGCCGTGGTTTTCAGCGAAAACGGAAACGGTGTCAGAACCGAAGACGCGCTTATTCAGACCGACCCGGTGGATAATACATATACCGGACGACCGCAAGCAAGCACGCTTATACAACAGCTTCAGTTTACGGATTTACTACCGGGTTCGGAAAATAGTGACGCGATTATCCGAAGCGGTGCGCTTGAGATTATTCGCCCTACAACAGGGCAGTTTCGTCCTACTACGCCTGTTACAAACGAAGAAGCGATTACCTACGCAGTCAGATTGCAGGGTTTGAGTGAAGACGCAAGGGCACGAAGTGTTGCAATTGCCGCAGATTTACCCGATGGAGTGCCGCTTAACACGATTTGGTCGCTGGGATACTTAGAAAGCGCGTCCGTTGCCGAGTTGATTCCCGTTGAATGGTTTGAGGAAGCAGTAGCGGAAGTTGCAGCACAATTTGCAGATGCAACGGAAGAATCTGCAGAGCCGACCGTTGCCGCCCCTGTATTCCGACGCACAGAACCCGCCGCCCGCCAATTTATCGCCAGATTGCTTGCAGATACGCTTTATGAAATCAATTCGGATATTGTAGATGTTCCTGTTGTCGGGTTGCCTATTCAAAGTTTTACCGATTGGCAATCTGTCTCTGCCGAAGCTGTTTTCGGCGCGAATATATTGTTGAATAATAATATAATGCGAGGTCAAACGGCTACTACTTTCGGGCCGAACAGCGCAGTATCCAACTTAGAAATGGCACAAATTATCCGTAACTTTGACAAATTCCACTACGAAGCATTAGGACTTGAACGCAGAATGGGCGTTGTGTCGGACATCACAAACGAACAACGCGCCGAAACAGGCGAATGGACAATTTGGCGTCATATTCATGTGCGCCGCGCAGACGGCAATGTTGATATGCTTCAACTTTCCCAAACGGGAAGCGCGTCTCCGCAAGACGGCGTAAGTGACGCGGTTGTTTTGCGTGAAGGGTTTGTGATGGGGCTTGGCGGGCTTGAAATAAGCGACCGCATAGAATATCTCGTTCACCCCGAAACGGGAACGGTTTGGTATGTTTTTGTAACAAGCCAAGTCGTGACGCGCACAGAGCGGCTTCGCCTTGAATTAATTGACATGGACAACGGAACAATGACCTTCCGCAACGATGCGTATGTAGTTTTCACTTACCCGATGAGTAACGGGCTTTACGGAACGGGTCCGGACGGCGTGCCGTTTATTCGTATGCCGGGCAATCAGTTATTCCCGGCGGCGGGTTTGCCGCGCGGTTCGTTTTACAATATAACTTTAGTCGGAAGTGTAATTACAAAAATTGAATTTGTTGGCGACGAAGTAAAAATCCCCGAGCATCGCGGAATCGTGGTAATCAATGATCCCGATTTCGGTTATTTGACGATTCTTGACTCAAACAGAAACGAGCAGGATTTCACGTATAATCCGGCTCAATTGCTTGTACATCGCCGTCAATATTATGATTCGCGCGACACAATCGGCGGAATGCATGAGATGTTCCCGTCGCTTCACACCGACCCACGTACGGCGGATATTTCCAATGTAACTGTCGGAGACATTGTGGTTTTCCGCGTTGCCGAAGATGACCCGTACAGGATAATCGAAATATTTGCGGTAGAAAACACGACAACACGTTACGGGAAAATTATGCAAATAATAGACCACGGCGGTTCTTTTGATATTCTTATGGAGTTTGAAAACGGACGAACTGCGTGGCATAGATTTGTTCAAGGAATTTTGGTTACAAGTGGCGGCGTTCCGTCAAATCCAAACGTAATTCAGCCGGGCGATTGGGCGAGAATCACCGTAAACCAGCATCTTGTCGCACCCGGTGTTATGGATGAATCCATACGCGAAATCGCAATTGATGGCGGCGGACATCATATAACAAATGTAATTTCGGGTAATCTTGCGGGCTTTAACGCCGCGCAAAATTCAATGCAAATTCAGCAGGCAATGCAACTTACGCCCTCCGGGTGGAGCAATCACAGCCCGCTTGTTTCATATAATATCGGCGGCCCGAACGTGAGATATTTCCACAACGGTTCCCCCGTTACGCTTGCGCACATCAACAGATATCTTGTGCGTGACCCGAACGCCGTAGTTTACATGGCGTTGGAAAATCATTTCGCAGGAGAACGCGCCGTTCATGTGAATATTCTCGGCGGCAACAGATTGACCCGTTACGGAACGATTCTTTCTTCCGCAAATAATCAGTTTAATATGCTTGAAGTTCCCGGCATGATGCAAACGAACAGCGGTACAATAGTTGTACGTAACGGAAGGCTTGTGGGACCGGAGCAAATTATGGCTTCGGATTGGGCAAGGGTAAGCCTTGTCGGCCCGACCGCATCTGTTGTTGATATTCAGCCGGCACCTGCAACCGACGGCGTTCAAATTATTCGCGGACGCATAACGCGTGTAATGCCGTTTGAAGGGTTCGTTGCGGAAGCAATAAGTATTTTCGACGGCTTCCGTTGGAACTACACACCCATTGCAAGAGACTTCACGATTGACCATAACACGCTGTTCATAAATGATAGCGGCCTTACAAGCATAGAAGACTTCATAGGATATACAGATAATTCGGTAATTAATAATGTATATAATGTGGTGGTTGAAGGCGGTCGCGCCGCTCGTGTGATTCAAGCACCGCATACAGAACCAAATCCGCAAACTGCGGGTGCGTCCGGTCACTTGACGGTACGCGGTACAATTTACGCTGTCAACAGCGACACCGTAAGTCTTCGCGACATGACAGTTTATAACGCACGCACAGGTGCGTGGGAGCGTTTCAGTAATGTAAACGCAACAGGCAGTGTAACTGTTAAAACAAACACAATCATTGTTAACCGCAACGAGGTTGTTCCCGCAAGTGGATTGCAAGTGGGGCAACAAATTATGGCGTTCAGCAACGTAAGGCGTAGCGAGGTTGACATCGCACCGGGGCTTTCTGCCGATGTGTATATCGTTTTAGTTGAGAATTAAGGGGGACGAAAATGAAAAAACAAGTTTTTACGGCATTACTTGTAATTATATTGGTTGTGTCTATGCTTCCTGTTACAGTTTTTGCACGGCCGCACAGAATCGGCGACATGGGTTTTCACGGAGGAATAAGTGAAGCACGTCATTTGCCGCGAACGCTGGAAACGATTATGCTGGAACAAGGTGTTACTAATCGCAATAATCGAAGCGGTCGCAATAGCGCCATTAGAATGGCATATAGCGAATATATTTTTCTTGGCGGCACACCTGTGCTTTATGAAGGCACAATGGACATTATCCCCGGTATACCTTCGCCGTTTTGGACTGCGCCTGTACCCGATGACGGCAATACAGCCGGAACATATCGCGTAGAGCATCATGTGCCGAGACAAGGTGCGAGAGCACCGGCACAAGGTGAAGACACTTCCGAAGTGTCTATAACGCGCACATCAATTTTTGATGTACAATATAACATAGTAGACAATCAAGTAATTTATACCTATGTAATTGACAAAACCACTTGGGCGGAAAGGATTGTTACCGCGGAAGGTACTTTCACACTGGATCCGGCGCGTTCTACATTTGTGATTAGTATACATGAAGACCGTACCCCCGCTGTAAGCTTTTATCGCGGTGATATTTCTGCGCGGCTTGTTTATACGAGAGAGGGAGCCGGCGATACAATCGTTGTTAAAGACGGTGAATTTTACGGCTTTGCCACGGCTTGGTCTGCAACGGAAACCCATGTAACAAATGTTTCTGTTGTTAACGACAACTGGGCGTTGCAATATCAAATTCGCCCGAGCGTTTCGGTAAACAAGATATTACAATATGTACAAAATACCCCAACGATTATAAGCTTTGAAGGAAATTTCCGCGAGTTACATCAAAGTTTTGCCGGGCTTCGTTATGATATTTTTGTAAAGCCAAATTCCATGTGGGACGTTCCAGATACCGGCAATCATTCAATGGAAACATTTAACGTGTTTGAACAGCTTCCCGCGTCGGATTTATCTTTCCTTCGCGGACACCCTGCCGAGGACGATATTCACAGGCTTTTCGCGATGCAAATTTTACAGGGCGACCCACGCTTTTATATACCTAATCAGGCAATCACGCGCGGGCAGTTTTTAACCGCGCTTGCGCGTACAATAAAATTGCCCGTTGAAGAAGTGGTTCTTCCCCGGGCGAGACGCGGGCAACAACCCGTCGCGCTGACACTTTTCTCCGATGTAAATTCCGACCGCCCGGAATTCAGATATATTCAAGCAATTCAACGCGCCGGAATAGCTTTTGGGCGCGCGGACGGAAAATTTTATTTCGATTATCCAATCTCGCGGCAAGAAGCGATTGTTACAACGATACGCGCGTTGGGGCTTACGCAGCTTGGGCTTAACCCTACCGTAATTTCGCCGTTTGCCGACAGCGACGATATCGCGTATTGGGCGATTCGTGACGTAAACGCGGCGTTAATGCTTGATATAATCGCGCCCGACGCAGAAGGAAACCTTCATCCACGCAGAGAAATATCCAAAGGCGAAGCCGCCGCCCTATTCAATCACTTGCTTGAATTTATGCGCAACGGAATTGTACGGCATTATTCGGAGCAGATGGTTAATATTACGCAGTAAGTAATCAAGTAACTCACAAAGCTCGGGAGGGATTGTGTATTTGCTTCGCAACTCACACAATCCCTCCCGCGCTTTTACATACTCATTTCGTATATCTTAATCATCAGCCGGTCAATAACCTCTGTATCCGGCTCATCTTCACGTTTTTACCCCAATATGCTTGATAATGGCGTCAGTTTTTTTTGTCAGTTCAAAAAGCATGTTGTGAATAATATTAAATTCCTGCGAGTTGTCTTGATTGGTATCTATGCGCCAATGTCCTTTTTCTGTTTGAAAGCCCTTAATTTGCCCATGAATCAATGCGGTTTCTACCGATCTTCGCGATAGTTTATGCATTCGCGCATATTCCGAGACGGTAATAAACCTACGAGTGTTTTCCATGATACAAACCCTTCAGTAATTGGTAATTTATTAATATGTCGTTTGGGCGCGTCCTATGTTGCATTTTAGAAGGTATAATTTTTCTCCGGTAGCTGTATAAATTCTGTGGGGTGATTTTATGCCTAGAAAAACGAATACAAATATAAACGGCAGGGCGTATTATCGCGTGACAGCCACGGTTGGTAAAAAAGAAGACGGTTCGGCTGTTCGCAAACAATTTTACGGCGAAAACAAGCGCGATGCCGAAGCTAAACGTGACGAGTATATGCAGGGTATAAAAAAAGGTCTTTCGGTGGACTATGATAAATTAACTTTCGGCACGGTTTTTGAAGAATGGCTCGAACATGTACATAAACCCAAGCTTGCGATTTCTTCCGCACAGCGGTATGAATACGATTATCGTCTTCGCATAAAGCCCGCACCGTTTTGCCGTATGAAACTTGTGGAAATAAAAGCTATTGATGTACAGCGGTTTTATAACGGCCTGCTTGCCGCGGACGTTAGTGTAAACAGCGTTCGCAACGCCCATAAGTTGTTGGCAACATTTTTTAGGTACGCGTTGAAAAGCGATATGATTATAAAAAATCCGCTAATTGCAGTGGAACTTCCAAAAGAACGTAAGATTCAAAATAAAAAAATGTTTTTAACGCGGGACGATGTCAGCAAAATTGTAAACGACGCGAAACACAATCAGGATTCTCGAATTTTTGTTTTTCTTATTTTCAGCGGATTGCGAATCGGTGAAGCTTTGGCGTTAAGATATATAGATGTTGACGCGGAAAATATATCTGTAAATAAAAGCGTGAAGCATTTAAAAATCGACGGCGTTTTTCAACCGCTTGTCTCCGCAACAAAAACCGTCGGCTCAACGCGGAAAGTGCCGCTATTCCAAGAACTGCTCCCCTTATTGAAGGCGCATAAAGTGTATGAAACAGAAAAACACCGGCGGCTTGGGCTGACGTTTTCGGAAAAAAATATTATATTTTCATCGCCCATAGGCGATTATCTTGAACCAAGCACCCTGCGACGCAGGTGGGAACGCATATGTAATCGTCTGAATATTGAAAAAACCACAATTCATGCCATGCGTCACTCATTTTGCTCGCTTTTGGCGCAAAACGGTGTGAACCTGAAAACTGCAAGCGAGCTAATGGGACACAATGACACGAAAACGACAATGAGAATCTATACTCATGTGCAATCAGAGGATAAAATTATGGGCATCGCAACCCTCTCAAACGCCTTTAACACATCATTTAATACATAAGTTTCGTATGGATAAATTACAATTCGCAAACACGACACCGATAACCTTCGCAACTCTTACGAATTTCGTAATAATTCGTTACGACAGATAAGTTTTGCTTTGACATTGGTAATAGACGGAATTGCCGGGTAATTCGCGCGAATGCGGTTAAGCCACATCTGCATTGTACGCACCGCCGGCCCGCTCATGCCCGGACGCAAAGGATATCCGGGAAAAGATTCCGTTATGCCGCCGATATTGTCCGTCTCGACAATTTGGACATCACTCGGATAAAAATGCCGCAAAATTTGTAACGCATTCATTCCTTGATTTGCAAGAGTGACCGTTCCCCATTGCCACAACCCCGGACAAGTCACTCGCCGCCCGTCGCAATATTCCGCAAAAAACGGCTCAAGATGCCCTTGTCTACGGATATAACGGTTGAAAATCATATCAACCATACGGTCAATTGTTTGGAAAATTTGCCCGCCTTCAACGAACATTTGGTCATATTGGGTGCTGTTTGTAACATCGAAATTATGACCGCGAATACGATACCATTCGGTAAAAATCCTATTAAGGGTAAGTGAAATTATGCAGTAAATATTGGCTTCAAGCGAGGCGGGGGGCCATGTTGAATAAATTTCATGGCTTGCGGCGTTTTTGATATAGTAGGTGAAAGGAACGCGGATGTTTCTTGCGGGTCTGTCGGGACGGCCAAGGTGTACCGTAATGAATTCCGGGATGATTACTTCGTTTAATACGCCGGGAAAAACTGATGTTTCTTTCGGTACGTCCATTTGCCGTTTTTCTTTGGAAACTAAATTATGCGGCGGAATGAAAAGTTCTACGGTTTCGCCCGCGTATTGTGCGGGAGACATGTTAACCGGTAAAATGCTTGTTTCGGTATCAAAAATTTCTACGTCGTGAATTGTTACCGTAATAAATTTTTCCGCTTCTACCTTCACATCGCATACGGAGTAGGGGATTCCGTCAAAGTCCGGGTCAAGCGTCAGTGATAACGGTGGTGCTTCAAGCGCGACTGTTTCTGTAAGCCCACTTTCATCCGTAACCAATTCGTACAAAACAGTGTCTCCGCTGAATATGGTAACTCTTGCCCCAACTATAGGCATTGCACCGAATGCAGCGGTGACGACTACTTCCAAAAAGCCTGTTCCCATTTTTTACCTCCCGAAAGATTTACATAGATTTATCCTATGCCGTACAATGTTAGGTTGTTCCATTGAAAAGTTTGTGATATTGTTATTTTTGGAGGTGTTTTTACGTGAACTTTTTTACCACAACTTTTGATAGGGCAGGGGACTTGTACGGCAGATGGTTTGCAGATTGGCTGCATGTCCATTTTATTATTCGGACGGTTTTGATTCTATTTATTTTATGGATGATAATTTTTTTAGCGGCTCAAATGATTCAATATGTAATTGCCCCCATAGTCTTGATAATTTTTTATCATATTTTCTTTAGAGCGTGGAATTATATATTTGTGGAGACTCCGCATGAGTGGATTTATATTCGTTATCACTCGAAGGATAAGCCCAATTTTTCCGCGCTTTATTTGCGCCTTTGCGATAAGGTGAAAAATAATCGTTTGATTCTTTCGCATACGAAATTTAAGGGAATGATTTTGCGTTCACGGAAGTTTGCCATGCATTTGATGTTCATTTGCGCGGTTGCGGTGACACTTTGGGTGTCTGCATTTGGTTTGCATTACGAATATGCCGTTCCTGTTACGCTTGAAATCAAAGAAAGAGAAGTTTTTTCAGAACCGGAAGAACCTGAAAACGAACCGGCAGATTTTAGCACGGAAGAACTGGAAAATTTATATCATGAAGAGACACCTTATTACACTGCAGATTTCCAACTCACCCCTGCGGATTGGCAGGACAATGACGTTTTTACACTGAACGAACAAGGACGTCAAGGTGCGAGACTTCGTGACGGCCCCGGAATAGCGGGCCAGACAGTAATTGAAATTCTGTGGGACGACGCAGAGTTAATATATCTTAACGATTACGTCCCGGACGAATTTGTAAACGGATTATACTGGTTGCGGGTGGAATCACCCAGCGGAACAGTAGGATATATAAGCAGCCAATTAATAGAAGGGTAGGGGAGCAATATGCAACCTATTACAATTACAAAAAGCAACTTTGAAGCAGAAGTAACAAAATCGGAAAAACCGGTGCTTTTAGATTTTTGGGCTCCGTGGTGCGGTCCATGCCAAATGATTGCGCCAATTCTTGACGAAATCGCAAAAGAGGTAGATTACGCCAAAATAGGAAAAATTAATGTTGACGAAGAACCCGAACTTGCCGCAGCTTTCGGTGCAATGAGCATTCCACTTTTGGCGGTCGTAAAAGACGGCGTGTTAGTTAATCAAATTTTGGGTGCAGTGCCGAAAGAAAAAATGCTTGAGTTGATTGCGCCTTATAAATCATCATAAGAGTAGAGTAGGGGAGTTGCTATGCTGCAAGTCGGAAAAACCGCGACGGTAAGCACCGTTGTTTCGGAAAAAAATACGGCAAAAGCCGTGGGAAGCGGAAGCATTGAAGTTTTTTCCACGCCTATGATGATTGCGCTGATGGAGCAAGCCGCTTGCGAATGCTTGGCAAGCGGCCTTGAAGCGGGTCAAACTTCCGTTGGTACGAGTGTTAACGTGGAACACAAAGAAGCCAGCCCTGTCGGTGCGGAAGTAAGAGCGAACGCCACCATAGAAAACATAGAGGGGCGAAAAATTTTCTTTTCCGTCTACGCAAGCTGTGCCGAAAAAGAAATCGGCAGTGGAACACATACCCGTGTGATTATTAATGTCGAAAAATTTATGGGTAGGTTTAAATAATGAGTGAGGGGGTTATTTCCCGTGCTTTTCCGCCATTATATGGGAGCAAACCGCATACCTTGATATTAGGCACTTTCCCAAGCACTCTCTCGCGTGAGAAGGAGGAATATTATGGAAGCCCACGCAATCAGTTTTGGCGATTGATATTTGGTGTGTTCGATGAACCGTTTGATAACCCTGGCTACAACGCGAAAAAAGCCGTCATTTTTACAAACGGAATCGCTTTGTGTGATGTTATTATTGAGTGTGAACCTAATGGGTCGTTGGATTCCGGTATCCGTAATCCGATTTATAATGATGGGCTACCGGATTTTATTACTGAGATGGGAATATCCAGGGTATTATTTAATGGGAACAATGCATATCAATTTTATCGTCGTGGAATTGGTGAAATTGAACGGTGCGTACTTCCTTCAAGCAGCCCGGCTAACGCAAGAATGAGATTTGAAGAAAAATTAAGGAACTGGCGGGAAAAATTAGGGAAATGATTTTTGTAAGAAAATCTTGAATATCTCTTATTATGTACTTCATATCTATTCGTAAAACACAACTTTTACGAATAAATGATTGTTGATGTATTTATTCATAGCGAAAGAAAGCCCTTAAGCATTTTATGGTTCTTACTCAACATTGGGTATAAAAAAGCCAAGCAAAAAAGATGCCTTTCATAAAGACATCTTTCATGTTGAACATACCCCCATATATTTACAATAATTGCACGGGCTTTTCGGACCTTTGGTGTATGGCTTATTAACTATATCACCTTTTGTCATTCTATTGCCAAGTTCTTTTACTTTTTCTTCAATCTCGCAGCCGAATTCTTTGAAGGCGGTTAAATCCATTGCCTTGCCTCCCGCCTCCCCTACTTCGATTCCCGACGGCTTGAAGCTTTTTAGAATAGCTTCTTCGCGGTCGGTGTCGGAGAGAATTTCGTCTGCGGTTATGATTGGGTCGTCTATGGGGAAATAGAAAATTCCACCCGGCGCGACGGATTTGCGCGATTTTAAAATTGCGCTCATATATAACATAAGTTGCAATTGAACACCTCTTGACGCTTCGTCTTTGTTGAACTTTGTGTTACCGGTTTTATAGTCGATGATTTTTATTAAATCTTCCTCGCCCGATTTAAAAATATCCACGCGGTCAATTATTCCGCGTAATGCAAGATTTTTGCCGCCATCAAGTTCTATGTCTGTTGAAATTTCATGCTCAATCATGAACGGACGATATTCGCTACGTTTTATTTCCTCGCTTAACGCCCAGCACGATGCCGCCGCAACTTGACGCACTTTATTTAAAATATGTTTGTTTCGTTCTGAGCTGTAATAAATTGAATTTTCCAGTTCCAATGAATTTACGTAATTGTTAACAATTGCGTTGATTTCGGAGCGAGAGGGAATTATGTCCCCTGCCCCACCCCACACTTGCTTTGTGAACGCAGCGATTACATCATGAAAAAGCCCGCCAAGGTCTGTTGGCAGAACTTCGTAGAGTTTGCGCGGCTTCGCTCCTAAAATATAATTCATGTAATATGCAAACGGGCAACGCGCAAAGGATTCAAGGCGTGTTGCCGCGGTGTAAATTGTTTTGTCGTAAAGACGGTTTACCGTGTCGGGCGAAAGAGTAACGGGTGCGAAAAAAACGCTGTTTTCAGCTGGTTCTTCCGACGGGAGCGGCGCGGGCGTTGTTTCCAACACCGGGAACATTTTGCGGATTTTTACCAAGAAAGGTGAAGGCCGAAGGGATTTTCCGTTTGGTTCTGTTTCGGCATAAATAAAAATTAATTTTTGGCTTGGCTGTGACAGGGCGCAATACAAATTGTAATTTGCTTCGCTTGTTTTGCGGATATTGTCAGGGGCAAGCTCAAGCGCGGAGTTTTTTAGGATTTTACGTTCGTAATCCGTAAAAAGACCGTTTGACGCGGCTACGGGCGGTAATGAACCGTCATTCGCGCCAAGCACAATCATTGCCTTGATTTGCGGGTATCGCGAACGCGTTATATCGCCTAGCACAATTTGGTCAACCGTCGGCGGTATTCGCCCAAGACCAGCTTGGCAAAGTCCCGCGTCAAGGGTAGCGGCAAATTCTTTCAGCGTAACTTTTTCGTCACCAAGAATTTCCGCAAGCTTGTCAAAAACTTCGCACAGTTTCGGCCATATTTGCGCGGTAAGCCGAGCCGCAGCGGGGTCGCCGTTGTGCATAAATTCATCGAATTGGCTTTGCAATGTTTCCGGCACGTTAAGCGCATACAGCATTTCAAAAACGCGTTTTGCGTGATTTTTTACAGAGCAAATTGTATCGGCTCGGATTTTTTCAAAAGATGACAGCGCGTATAAAAACTGTTTGCGTCCTTCTTCCGCTTGTTCGTTTGCGAATGGATAACGCCAGCGATACGAATTTATTCCGTTTGCAAGCACGTAGTTTTCTAAAATATCAACGGTTTCGGGTGACAAGCCCGCAAGCCGTGTTTTTAAAAAACGAAAAACGCTTTCGTAGTTCCAGTTTCGCAAAGGGATGTCCAACACGGCACGAATCATCTCGGTTAGCGGATGGGATAAAATATCCGTTTCCGTGTCAACAAACATCGGGATTTGCAATCGATCGGAAACATTTTGTAATATTTTTTCGTATTGCGAACGGTCGCCGCAAAGAATTGCAATGTCGCGAAAGCGATATCCTTTTTCACGCACAAAAAATAAAACACGCTCGGCGGCGGCATAAACAGCTGAATATTTGTCATTTGCCGCGATGATTTCGATGTTATTAGATTGAAACTCCGCAATCTCCCCTACCCTATTAAAGTGCTCAACAAAAAAGGCAAGCTCGGGCGCGTTCTGATGGCGGAAATTTTTTTCTAAAAAAATATGCGGTAAAATTTCTGTACAGGCATTCCGCGCCAAGATTTCTATTTTTTCCATTGTTTCGCGTATCGGGGACGCAGGGACAGGGGGTGACAGGGGGACGGTTTTCTCGTTTCGGGGGGATGGTTCTCTGTTAACCCCCACATCCCCTATCGTGAAAGTGAACGTAACCTTCGCGGCGCGTTTAATGATATGTAATAGTACCTGCCGCTCCTGTGGCGTAAAACCGGAAAACCCGTCAACCCAAAAAAAAGCCCCATCCAAAAGCGATAGCGGTTCGTGGTGCCGGTTCAGTTTTTCACAAAGAAGCTCCGGCATTTCATCGGTAAGTAGATAATGCCCGCTTACCGCCTCGCGGTACTTTGTTAAAATCAAAGCCGTATCCCGTAATTTTGCTGCAAAAGCGGGTTTTTCATTCGCGGCACGTTCGCATAAATCTTCGGCGGAAACACAGTAATGATTCATTTCTGTAATCGTATGAGAAAGTTCCTCAACAAAACCGTGATGAGCCGCCGCCAGCTTATAAAATTCGAGTTCATCCGCTGCTTCAAAAAGAACTTTTCGCAAAAGCATTTGTTTACCGAGGTCGTCGGCGTGCTGCCCGGGCGGCTCGCCAAGTACAGAAAATAACCGATACGCCAATCGGTTAAAGCTTAAAACCTGTACCTGTGTAGCCGCTCCCCTACCCTCGCCCGAAAGCAACAACCGTTCAGATTGCAACGAAAACTGCTCCGGCACAAGATAATAAAGCGGCGCATTTGCGTCTTCCGAAATTTTCTCCCGTATCTTTCTTAAAACAAAGGAAGTTTTCCCTGTTCCCGGTGCGCCAAGAACAAATTGTACAGCCATTACATCATATACCCAAGAAAAATCGTGACAAACATGAAATATATTAAAATTCCCGCGATATCCTTGATGGACGTAATAATTGGGGCAGAACCCGCGGCTTGGTCAACATTAAATTTAATAAGCACAAAAGGAACAAGAAAGCCCAAAAGTGACGCAAGAGTCATTGTGGAAATAAGTGAAAGCCCGACAACAAGCCCAAGCATAGGAACTTCGTTTTGCCAAATAAAAATCATTATCCCGGCTGTCAAACCAACTAAAATACCCATACTTAACCCAACGCCAATTTCTTTTAACAAAAACTTAAAAAAGTTTTTAACATCAATGTGTCCAAGTACAACCCCACGTGCAAAAACAGTTGAAGACTGTGTGCCGACATTTCCGCCCATGTCCATAATCAGCGGAATAAAAAACGCGACAACAGTTATTTCTTCTAAAATTTCCTCAAAGCCTTGAATGATTGCACCAAGAAACATCCCTGCCGCAAGAGTAATCAGCAAAAATGGCAATCGTACACGCCAAATTTTCCACAAGCTACCCTTTACCAAAACCTCGCTCCGGTCGGACTCGCTGTGCGTGATATCAACAAGACCTGCCTGGTCGAAAATATCTTCCGTTACTTCTTCTTCAAGAATATCTACCGCGTCGTCGATTGTTACGATTCCAACAAGTCTGTTTTCTCTGTCAACAACCGGGATTGCAAGAAGGTCAAGCTCCTGCAATGTGCGCGCAACTTCTTCCTGGTCAGTGTCCGTTGAAACACTGATTGCTTTTTTAGACATTATTGTTTCGATTTTTTCGCCGCCGGCAGCCATAAGTAAATCTTTTAACGAAAGAACACCTTCAAGTTTTTTGAAATTGTCCGTTACAAAAAGTGTGTAAATTGTCTCTTTTTCCTTCGCCTGACGACGGACTTTGTCAAGCGCGGCATCCACCGTAAATTCTTTACTCAGCGAAATAAATTCCGTGGTCATAATGCGTCCGGCAGATTCCGCTTTGTAGCCCATCAAAAGACTTGTTATCACACGTTCTTCGGGAGAAATTTTCGAGATAAGTTTCTTCGCGACGCTTGCAGGAAGCTCGTCTAAAAGCCGTACTCTGTCGTCCGGTGCGAGTTCGTTTACAAATTCAATTGTCTTTTCGTCCGTGAACGAACGTAATAGAACTTGCTGCTGGTCTGTGTCTAGTTCTTCGAAAACAGAAAGCGCGATGTCCTTGGAAAGCAACCGAAATACGATTACTTCTTCCTCTGGCGACAAATCATATATCGCCTGAAGAATTTCCAATTCCTCCGCACCTTGCAATAATGTTTTTAATTTTTCCGTTTCTTTTGCTTTTATTAATTCAAGAATTTTTTCTGTCATAGCTCACCTCTTCAATTAAAACTTTTTAAATAAAGTTCGTACATATATATAGTGCGTAGGGGGAGGCACCCAAAGGCACCGGGGCGGTTGCTCGTGCAAAAAACGGCTTGGCGCACATAATCTAAAACAGGAGGCTTATTATGGAAAGCAAGGTTTTATTGTACGATTCCAAGGATGTCAAAATCGGAGAAACTTTTGCACGCAGAGCAAGACAGCTTGTAAAGCAACAACGAGCGTCATGGATAGATGATAAGCAAGATGCTATACGTTTTGCTCCCGGCATGGAGAAAATGGATATTTCCATGACTGATGATATATACGAAGAATCATCAACAGAAAGCTTTGATAAAGAATTGATGATGCTTGCGAGACGACGTGTACACGCAAGGTTTGCTTTTAAACTACACCTTGCAATAGCACTAATTTTAATTCCTTTTTTAATTATGATTCATGCTATGACAAGCCCGGGCGGTTATTTTTGGCCTGCTTGGTCTACGTTCGGGCTTGGGTTAAGCATTGCTATTCATTGGGCAGTTTACAAATTAGTTCACGGAAACGACATGCATAGTAAAATTGCCCATGAATACGAGCAGTTAAAGCATAGACGTTTATACGGCGACATCGGGGACAGCAGACATTAGTTGATTACAGGGCTGTTGCAAATACTTTTTATTGTATTTTTGCAACAGCCCCTTTTTTCATGTTGCGTTACGCTCTGCCATTAGTATCTTTATTTCGCTTTCATTTATTCCCACCATTGCTTCACCGAGGTCTTCGCTAAGTTTAGCTATCAATTTTGCGTCGTTGTAGTTGGCTACTGCTTTTACAATTGCGGCGGCGCGTTTTGCAGGGTCGCCGGATTTAAATATGCCTGAGCCTACGAAAACGCCTTCCGCGCCAAGCTGCATCATGAGTGCCGCGTCTGCCGGTGTTGCCACGCCGCCCGCCGAAAAATTAGTCACGGGTAATTTGCCATTTTCGCTTACATAAAGAATCAATTCATACGGAACACGCAACTCTTTTGCTGCATCGAAAAGTTCATCTTTGCTCATCGAACTCAACCGACGTATTTGTGATTGAATTTCACGCATATGCCGCACCGCTTGAACAATATCGCCCGTGCCGGGTTCGCCCTTCGTCCGAATCATTGATGCGCCTTCGTTTATACGGCGTAATGCTTCCCCTAAATCCTTCGCGCCACATACAAACGGCACCACAAAACCGGTTTTATCTATGTGATATTTGTCATCGGCGGGCGACAGCACTTCACTTTCGTCAATATAATCTATTTCGATTGCTTCAAGCACTCGCGCTTCCATTATATGTCCAATGCGACACTTCGCCATAACAGGAATACCCACCGCTGCTTTAATTCCTTTAATCATTTTCGGGTCGCTCATCCGCGAAACCCCACCCGCTGCACGAATATCCGCCGGAATTCTCTCCAACGCCATTACCGCGCCCGCACCGGCTTTTTCCGCAATCTCCGCCTGCGCCGGAGAAGTTACGTCCATTATAACTTTGCCTTTTAAATCTTCTGCTAAATTTTTCATGATTTCTCCTTTTATTCAATTATTATAGCTTTTATTTTTGTCGGGCATTTCGACAAGCATTCGCCGCATTTTATGCATTTGTCTTGGTCTATTTTGTGAAGTTTTTTCGACTCGCCCAAAATGCAATTTACGGGGCATATTTTTGCGCAAATCCCACATCCTATGCATTTTTCTGTGATTACGTAGCGGATTAATTCTTTGCAATTACGAGCGGGACATTTTTTTTCGTTTATGTGGGCTAGGTATTCATCCGAGAAAAAATTTAACGTGGAGAGTACCGGGTTTGGCGCGCTGTTACCCAAGCCGCACAGAGAGGTGCTTTTTATGGTTTGCGCGAGTTCTTTCAATTGGGCAATATCTTCTTCGGAGCCGTGGCCTTTTGTGATTTTTTCTAATATTTCATAAAGGCGTGTGTTTCCTATTCGGCATGGAGTGCATTTTCCGCAGGATTCTTCCATTGTGAAATCGAGATAATATTTGGCGATATTTACCATGCAGTCATCTTCGTCCATTACAATCATGCCGCCACTGCCCATCATTGAGCCGATTGAGCCAAGCGATTCGTAGTCTACACCCATATCAATGTGTTGCGCGGGAATGCATCCTCCCGAAGGTCCACCCGTCTGAATTGCTTTTAAATACTTGCCGTCGGGCAAACCACCGCCCATATCAAAAACAATTTCGCGAAGGGTTGTACCCATCGGGACTTCCACTAGCCCGACATTGTTTATTTTTCCCGCAAGCGCGAAAACCTTTGTTCCCGGGCATTTTTCCGTGCCGATGGAACGAAACCAATCCGCGCCGTGCAAAATAATTGCAGGCACATTGGCATAGGTTTCCACATTATTGTTAACCGTGGGTTTATCCCAAAGCCCGCTTTCCGCGGGAAACGGCGGACGCAAACGCGGTTCGCCGCGCTTGCCTTCGAGCGAATTTATAAGAGCGGTTTCTTCGCCGCAAACAAACGCGCCCGCGCCAAGATTTATACTTAATTTAAAATTGAAGCCTGTTCCCATGATGTTTTCGCCGAGAAGTCCAAGTTCTTCGGCTTGCTCGATTGCCGTTTCCAGTCGTTTTACTGCAAGCGGATACTCGGCGCGAATGTAAAAAATTCCTTCATCGGAGCCGACAGCAAACGCCGCGATTGCCATAGCTTCAAGCACGCTGTGCGGGTCGCCTTCAAGAATTGACCTGTCCATAAACGCGCCGGGGTCGCCCTCGTCGGCGTTACAGATTATATATTTTTTCGCACCCTCGTTTTTGTATCCAAATTCCCATTTTAATCCTGTGGAAAAACCCGCGCCACCACGTCCACGAAGCCCCGATTTTTTCATTTCCGAAATAACACCCTCGCGTCCCATTTCTGTGAGAACTTTTGCCAAAGCCGCGTATCCGTCCGCGGCAATGTAATCGTCTATTTTGGATGGGTCAATAATTCCGCAGTTGCGAAGCGCGATTCTAACTTGCTTTCCGTAACCCTTATTTGGCAGGACAGCTGAAGATTCGCCGCTTTTTAAGTATTCCGAAACAACCTTTCGTGATGTTTTCGCGTCTGCCCCGCTCACAAAAACCGACGGCTCGCCCGGTTTTTTTATTTCAACAAGCGGCTCCGCATAGCACATCCCTATACAGCCTGTCGGAACAACGATAACATCTCCCCTACCCTGATGTTCGTCTTTCAACGTGTCAAAGACTGCTTCCGCGCCCGCCGCTACTCCGCAAGTTGCCATTCCTACATAGATAACAGTTTTCCCACATTCGGAGGAAACATAAGAACCCGCCAATGCTTTATTTTTATACGCGTTAAGCTCCACGGCAGAATTAATTTTAAGCATTTACGGTTTCCCCTTTCGACGTGAGTTCGCTGATAATTCCTGTAACATCAGCTTTTGTAATGCGTCCGTAATATTTTCCGTTCACAGTAATCACAGGCGCAAGTCCGCACGCGCCAATGCACCGCAGTGCGTCAACAGAAAACATCCCATCATCCGAAATGCCGCCCGTTTCCACGCCAATTTGCCGTTTAAATTCGTCCAGAATATTCTCCGCGCCTTTAACAAAACAAGCCGTTCCCATGCAAACATTAACGCGAAACTTCCCTTTTTTCTGCATCGTGAAAAACGAATAAAACGTAACAACACCGTAAACCTTACTTGTCGCAATGCCTAATTTTTCTGCAATATAATCCTGCACATCAACAGGCAAATATCCAAAAAGCTCCTGCGCCTTGTGAAGCACCGAAATTAACGCACCCTGTTTCGTTTGCAATCCACCGATAAATTCATCAAGCAACACATAGGCTTTTTCATTTTCCAATACTACCATTCCTTTCTTTTATGTAAAAAAATTATCGCTCCGATTATTGTACATTAATCGGAGATTTTAGCAAGAAAAAAAACCTTGGGGAGAAAAATGTTCTCCCCAAGGTTTTTATCAACTGCCATAAAAAACTTAGTCAAATTTTTCTCCGGCAAGTGCGGATTGTGCCGCCGACAATCTTGCGATAGGCACGCGGAAGGGCGAGCATGAAACATAGTCAAGCCCAACTTTATGGCAGAAACCGATGCTGGAGGGTTCGCCGCCGTGTTCGCCGCAGATACCGATTTTAAGACCGGGTCTTGCTTTGCGACCTTTTTCGATGGCGATTCTCATAAGTGAGCCAACACCTGTTTGGTCAAGACGCGCGGTGGGGTCGCCCTCGTAGATGTTGTTTTCGATATAGTCTTTGAGGATGCGTCCTGCGTCGTCGCGTGAAAGACCGTAGGTCATTTGTGTGAGGTCGTTTGTGCCGAATGAGAAGAATTCCGCTACACCGGCGATGTCGTCCGCGATTAAGCAAGCGCGCGGAATTTCAATCATTGTGCCGATTTGGTAGGAGAGTTCAACACCGGCAGCGGCAACAAGTTCTTTCGCCACTTTTTCGATGATTTCTTTTACGAAGCGGGTTTCTTTAACGTCGCCAACCAAAGGAATCATGATTTCGGGTTTAATATCGTAGCCTTTTGATTTTTTCACTTCAAGAGCCGCTTCGATGATTGCGCGTGTTTGCATTTGTGCAATTTCGGGATAAGAAACTGCAAGACGGCAACCGCGATGACCCATCATTGGGTTAAGCTCGTGCAGAGATTCTGCGCGGGCTTTTACATCTGCGGGAGTTTTGCCCATGTCTTTTGCAAGTGCCGCAATTTTTGCGTCGTCGCTCGGCATGAACTCATGCAACGGCGGGTCAAGTAAACGAATTGTAACAGGAAGGTCTTTCATAACTTCGTAAATGCCGATAAAGTCAGCTTTTTGGAACGGAAGAAGTTCATCCAAAGCCGCGCGGCGTTCTTCTTCGGTATCGACAAGAATCATTTTTTGAATTTTAGGAATTCTGTCCGCTTCAAAGAACATATGCTCTGTGCGGCAAAGACCGATGCCTTTCGCGCCGAATTCAAGAGCTTTCGTTGCGTCTTTTGGAGAATCCGCGTTTGCGCGAACAGCCATTTTATTTTCAACTTTTTCTACCCAGCTCATGAATGTGCCAAAGTTTCCTGCAATTTCAGCGGGAACGGTGGGAATATCGCCTTTGTAAACTTTACCGGTAGAACCGTCAAGCGAAATATAATCGCCCTCTTTGATGGTTTCGCCGCCGAGGGTGAAGGTTTTTCCATCGGCACCGAATTTAATATCTTCGCAACCGGAAACACAGCAGGTTCCCATTCCGCGTGCAACAACTGCGGCGTGGCTTGTATTTCCGCCGCGTGCGGTAAGAATTCCCTGAGAAACTTCCATTCCGAGAATATCGTCGGGAGAGGTTTCCATACGAACAAGAATTACGCGCTCACCGCGTTCTTCTTTTGCGGCAACTGCGTCTTTCGCTTCAAAGTAAACTTTACCTGCCGCCGCACCGGGGGAAGCCGCAAGAGCTGAACCGATTACTTGGCCAGCTTTTAAAGCAGCAGGGTCAAACATCGGGTGAAGAAGCTGGTCAAGAGCGCGAGGGTCAACCTGTTGAATCGCTTCGTTCTCGGTAACGATGCCTTCTTTTACAAGGTCTATTGCAAATTGAAGAGCGGCTTGTGCTGTACATTTTCCATTACGTGTTTGAAGAATGTACAATTTTTCGTTTTCAATTGTAAATTCCATATCTTGAATATATTTGTAGTGTTTTTCAAGCTTCCCGGCAATTTCAAGGAATTCTTTGTGGCATGCGGGAGAATCTTTCGCAAGTTCGTTGAAATCTTTTGGTGTGCGAACGCCGGCAACAACGTCTTCGCCTTGCGCGTTCATGAGATATTCGCCGTAAATTGCGTTTTCGCCGGAAGCGGGGTTACGTGTGAATACAACGCCCGTGCCGGAGGTTTCGCCCATGTTTCCGAACACCATCAATTGTACGTTTACAGCCGTACCCCAATCGTAGGGAATATCGTGCATTCTGCGGTATGCAAATGCGCGTTCGTTATCCCAAGACTCGAATACTGCGGTAATCGCGCCGAAAAGCTGCTCTCTCGCATCTGATGAAAAATCTTTGCCTTGGTCGTCGCGATAGATTTTTTTGAAAATTTCAACAATGGCTTTCCAGTCATCGGCGGTCATGTCCGCGTCGGAAGAATAGCCTTTTTCTTCTTTATATTTATCTAGTGACTTTTCAAAATCATGCTTGCTTACACCGATTACAACGTCGCCGTACATCATGATAAAACGGCGGTATGAGTCATACGCAAAGCAGTCGCCTGCGGCTTTTGCCAACGATTCGGCTGCACCGTCGCTCATTCCAAGGTTTAAAACCGTGTCCATCATACCCGGCATGGAAGCACGCGCACCCGAACGCACCGACAATAACATCGGGTTTGAGGGGTCGCCGAATTTTTTACCTGTCTCAGCTTCAAGCTGAGAAATGCAGTCGTTGATTTGATTTTTGATGTCATCCGACATAACTTTGCCGGATGAGTTGTAAAGCGTACATGCTTCCGTTGTTACGATAAAGCCGTTCGGCACGGGAATTCCTAAGTTGGTCATTTCCGCAAGGTTCGCGCCTTTTCCTCCTAAAAGGTTGCGCATAGACCTGTCGCCTTCTTTAAACATATAAACATACTTGTGACCCATGATGGTGTCCTCCTAAAATTATATTTATATTTTTTACTTCAATGTGGCTTTCGCGCCAACTTCGGCCAATTTCTTCACGATTTCGTCAGCTTCGGCTTTTGGTGCGGCTTCTTTCAGGATTTTAGGTGCGTTGTCAACCATATCTTTTGCTTCTTTCAAGCCAAGACCGGTGATTTCGCGAACGATTTTAATTACTTTGATTTTTTCCGCGCCTACGTCGGTAAGTTCAATGTCGAAGTCTGTTTTTTCTTCTGCGGCTTCAGCTGCTACTGCCGGCCCCGCTACCATTACGCCAGCTGCCGCGCTTACACCGAATTCTTCTTCGGCCGCTTTTACAAGGTCATTTAATTCAAGCACAGTAAGCCCTTTTACGGCTTCTATTATTTCTGCTGCTGTTAATTTTGCCATTAGATTTATTCTCCTTATTATTTTTAGATTTTACTCTTCACCTTTTTTCTCGGCGATTGCGTTTATTACGCGGGCAAAGCTTGCCATCGGCGACTTGAACGAGCCAAGCAACCTTGAAAGAAGTACTTCGCGTGACGGGATTTCTGCAATTGCTTTTGTTGCCGCCGCATCGTAAACTTCACCGTCAATTGCGCTGGCTTTAAATTCCAGTGCCGGCATTGCTTTAAGATTTTTAGCGATTGCCGCCGCCGCCGCCGTTGCGTCTTCGTATGAAAACGCCACCGCCGTCGGGCCGGAAAGATATTCCTTCAAACCCGCAAAATCCGTGCCTTCAATCGCGAAATTAATCATGGAGTTTTTGTACACTTTGTAATCAATGCCGCCCGCCTTGCGCAAAGATTTGCGAAGCGTTGTATCTTGCGAAACGGTAAGCCCGCGAGAATCCACAAGAACTACGGATTTTGTGCGCGAAAGCTTTTCGCGAATTTCGTCAACAACCACTTCTTTTGCCTTACGATTTTTTTCCACATTGGGTGTTGATGCTTTTGCCATCTGTTCACCTCCCTACTTTATCGGGACAATATAAAAGAAGCCCCGGACTTTGGTTACACCATAGTCTTGAGCTTCATACGTTTTCATAACAAATAAATCGTATTAACACAAAACCTCGGCAGGATTTATGCACAAAAGATGCACCTGCTGTCTATGGCGATAACGAATATACTGATGTTTTTTGTGGTTGTCAAACTGTTATTCATTGCGAAATCATACACCGACACAAACCCACGAAACGTGTGTACAACCAAAATTTTTTTTCTGCAACTTTTTTTTGTTTTTTCCGTCATTTTATATAGAATGACACAAGGAGGTTTTTTATGAAGCCGGAAAAATTATTTAAACTTATCGGCGATGCCGATGAAAATTTTGTTTCAGAAGCAGCGGAGTATCCGCAAAAAGCTCAAAGAAACGGCGAATTTTTGTTAAGATTTGCGGCAGCAGCATGTTTGATGCTTGTTATTGGCGGTACGGTGTGGTTTACGCAAATGCAGGATGCCGGTACGCCTGCCTCAGAATACGAGGATGTTTTGGATTTCGTGGTGTACGGTGGCGACGAGGATTACAACGAAGAATATGTGACAGATTTTATTGTTCATGATGCAACGCTTTTGGTTGCGAATTTTTTAGCAGAATACCCCAGCGTGTTCGGTTTTGTAATGTATGGGGAAGACGGGGGGGGAGTTGATATCAGCGGAAGACCATCTGTACGGTTCCCGTTGGTGCGTTATGTAATTGAAGATGGACTTTTTTGGGATTTATCGGGATATATACTTGATGACGTGCCGTTTATCCGGCGGGGTATAGATGAAGATGGCACGCTCATTAATACGCACGTTGCAACAAGCTTTAAGTTATATGATTTGGGTGCGGATGCTCCGGTTGTAGGAATCAGATTTAACGGGGTTCAACAACAACACATGGATGCGTTTTGGGTGCTTTATCAGTTTGTAAACGGCGAATTCATACAAGTTAACTTACAGTTGACTCCGTCTATCAGCAGGTCGGGACTTTTCACTGATAATTCCGGACATCCATACGCGCCGGAATTTTTCCGAAGCGAGGACGGCAGGTTGTTTTCATTTGACAGTAATTTATCACATGAAATAAACCCGCAAGAGGGGCTAAGACATTTTGAATTTAATTACGGCGTTTTACAAGTAATTGAAGAACTGCCAGAAGGACGCGACGGAATAATGCTGACATCTGTGCGATTGCAAGACATGGAAGATGCGGTTCGTAATTTATTGGAAAATCGGTTTGGCATAGCGTATGAAACACACATATGGGAATGGGAACCACCGTCTTTTGAATTTGGGTTTAGTATAGACGAAGCGAACGAAATCATTCGCAGTACAGTAGACGCGTTTAACGATATTGCATATGTATTCAACGGTCAGATGATGGTCAGCGAGGAGATGGTCGAATACAACGGTCAGCGTTACATGGTTGTTAGAGATAGAAGAATGTGGCATCTTCAATCTGTTCAAGATATCCGAGATATGCTTGATGCTGTTTTCACGCGTAACGGCGCAATTCTTATGCATGAAATGCTTGATGCGGAAATTCCATTTTTTCGCGACATAGGCAGCAATTTAACAATGATTTTCCACAATGATTTACAGAGCGAATGGCCTTTGCTGCCTACAATTATCGACGGTATCGTTGAAGTTTTAAATACCGGTGAAGACCGTTTTGTTGCGAGTGTAAAATTTTCTCAACCCGGGGTGGTGACTGCGTTTGAAGCAGAGATGTTTTTATCATTCATCCAAACAGATAGCGGTTGGCGTATTCAAAGAAACCCATTTGGGATGCGTGAATCATACATTGAAGAAGAGACTTCATTATACCGCTCATTTGTACCGCAAAGTGAAATCCCAGTAGAGTATACGCCACTTGAGCCGGTTCCGATGACACCGGGTATAAGTGTAGCCAATGAACGTGACGAACATGGTAACTTAACCGAAAACGCAATCAGAGAGCGAGAAGAACGCGAACGGCGTGCGGCAGAACAGCGTGAGAGGGAACCGGTCGGTGGGCGAAGTGGCTTCCCCGAAGCATTTTACGGACATCATTTAGAGCAAGCCCGTGAAATTTTTGGACGCGCAGAAAGCGAAATTATATCACAGGATGAATATATCCAAGAAATTACGACTATTCTTGAGGAAATTCTTATCAGACGGGCAGAAGAATCCCCCGAACTGGAACGGGAGATGCATCTTAGCCGCATTTACGGCGGGGCAGGTATGCCTGTGCCGAGTCCCTACGATTCGGGAACCTTGCAAGTAGAATTTTCGGAACAATTTCAAGAACGCTATAATTTGATAATTCGTGAAGGTCTTGAACGCATAGGACGCGAGCGGGAGGAAATTAATGGATGACAATAAAATCCTAAACCTTTACTTTGAGCGTGACGAAAACGCAATCCATGAAACGCAGCAAAAATACGCGGATATTTATTTACGGTAGCGTCGAATATTCTGCCAAGCGTGCAAGACGCGGAAGAATGTGTAAACGACACATATTTTAAAGCATGGGAAATAATACCACCGAAACGCCCCACGTTTTTCAAGGGGTTTTTAGCAAAAATTACTCGTAACTGCTCGCTGGACAAGTACCGAGCAAACAACGCAAAAAAACGCAGTTCCGACCAAGTTGACCTGCTTCTTAGCGAACTTGCCGAAGCCCTGCCTTCCGCTGCAGACGTTCACGCTTCATACGAAAACAATTTAACCGCCGTAGAAATTAATAATTTTCTGCGAAGCCTGCCACAAGAAGTCCGTTTCGTTTTTATGCGTCGCTACTGGTACGCGGATTCCGTTTCAACAATCGCAAAAGGCTGTCGTATGAGCGAAAGCAAAGTAAAATCCATGCTTTTTCGAACGCGGCGTAAGCTTAAAATATATTTAGAGTGAAAGGATTTTTGTCTTATGAAACCAAAAAAACTAAAATACAAAGCAATAATTGTTTTAACAGCGTTTATGATTATGGGCGTAACACTGACCGGGTGCAACAATGGGAGTAACCCACCGGCGGAAACGGCTCAACCTGTGACAACAATCAGTCCCCAAGACCAAGAAAGACGCGATAGAGAAATTAGTCGCCCCCCAGATCCGGACGCAACAATACCACCGGAATTACGACATCCGGACGGCTCAGTCGGATGATTATGGAAAAATGACAACTTTAAGCAACTCGGAAACTTTTTTGTAGATATCATTGAACTGCGAGAGGGGCAAGGGATTTTCGCCCAAACCGCACTCTATTGTGAATCCGGGACGGTTGAATGTTTGTATGAACCAGTCGCGATAGCCCGCGTGTGATGATTCATCTGGGACTTCTTCTAATTTGTAACCGCTTGCCGCCGCAAAACGCCGCGCCAGTTCTTCCGCGCCCGGCGGATTAAATCCGGGGTATCGCCAATAGATTTCTTCGCCCTGTGTGTGCAGTGAAATCGTGATGTCTATGTCATAAAATGTGGTGTATGCCGCCATTGCACAGCTTTCCGGTTCGGAAAGCGGCGCAGGGCCTACATAATCCCGCGGACCCGGCTTTGTGTATCCGCGAGAAAATTTATTTTCTTTCGCAAGCCCCCATCCGGCGGGGTAATTTGAATTCAAATCTACGCCGCAAATGTTGGCTTTCCATTCGTTTATGTTTTCGCACATTGTGGAGACTTTTTTATATACGTCTCGTAGCTTTCCAAGACCGCCGTTGATTAAATCAACACCGTCGGGATTAACAAGCGGAATGCAGTGCAATGTTACATCGCTTTGTGCGATATCGTTTGCGTGTTCTTCAATGAAACGCGTTAAAACTAACGTGGTTATCCATTCGTTTGCGTGATGCGCGGCGTTGATAAGTACCGATTTATCACCGTGACCTATTGTTAACGCATGGATTGGGCGGTTTAGACGGCTTGTTCCGATTACCGTGTTATTAACGAAAGGATTGGCGGCTAAAAACTCGCAGACGGCAATGTCAAATTTTGCCGATGTAATTGGTGTATTTATGCAGATTGGCATGTGATTTTTCCCCTTTAAAAGTCTACCTAATTCTATGCGGTAATGTTATACTGGGTTCATGAAAAAACAGGATAAAATTCGCCAAAAGGCTGTTGCCGTACAATACAACCCCGACGAAATTGCCCCTAAAATTTTAGCAAAGGGGGCGGGGCTTATTGCGGAGAAAATTTTGGAACGTGCGCAAGATTCCGAAATTGTAGTTCACAAAGATGCCGCGCTTGTCGAGGATTTAACACGCATGGAGCTTGGCGAATTTATTCCGCCGGAGTTATACGAAGCTGTGGCGCAAATTTTAGTTTTTATTTGTGAATTGGATATGGAAGAACTTAGAAAGCGGTGAAAACAATATTGCTTGTTCGTCATAAAATTCCGCTAAAATCATAGGCTTGTAACAGTGATTCATTTTTAGGAGCGAGCGTATGCGTGAAATTTTTTTTGCTTTGCTTTTTTTAGCGGGCGGCACTTGGTTTGCGGGAATTATTGGAGCGGTTGGGGTTGCTTTTTTCAAGAAAAGCGGTGTTCTTACTAATGTATTGATTCCGGGATTTGCCGCCGGAGTTATTTTAACGGTAAGCTTTCTCGAGCTTTTACACCCATCTGTTCATCTTGCAGAAGAAGTTCCACTGCTTCCCGCGTGGCTTATTGTACCCGGTGCATTTGCGGCGGGATTTTTTTCCGCGTTTTTTCTTGCTTCGCATATTAAAAAAACAAACCGATGTAAATGCAAACGCGGCGTGATGTTGCTTTCCGTGCTTTCCGCGCACAGTTTACCGGAGGGCTTGGCCTTGGGGGTTTTACTGGGTTCACTCGGGCGCGGTTATGAATTGTCGGAGCTTTGGGTTTTTGTGCCTGTTTTTCTTGCGGTCGGGCTACATAAATTTCCCGAAGGCGCGGCGGTTTCTGTTGCGTTTCGCAGAGATGGTTTAACAAAATTTAAGAGTTTTCTTTTCGGGCAGGCCTCGGGATTTTTTGCTTTTCTTTCGGGGGTCGTTGGTTTTGTTGTTGCCGTAAATGTTAGTATTGTTTTGCCGTTTGCAATGGCATTCGCGGGTGGCGCAATGATTTGGGTCGCCGTTCACGAATTAATTCCGCGTGCAAAAGTTTCGTATTTTTCAGTCGTTGGATTATTTTTGGGAATTTTTCTTATGCTTTTTGTAGACATTACATTACATATACATCATAATGAGAGTGCTTGTCAGTGCGCTTGCGTAATCACTGACCACGATGTAATTTCAAATAGAATGCGACAAGGAGCGATTTTAGAATAATGGCACTCATAACCTGTAAAAACGCCGCTTTCGCATACGAAGCACAAACGGTTGTGCAAGGGCTTAATTTCGATGTGCAAAGCGGGGATTATCTTTGTGTTGTTGGGGAAAATGGCTCGGGAAAATCAACTTTAATGAAGGGTATTCTTGGCTTAATTAACCCAAAAGAGGGTGAAATTTCATTCGGCGACGGATTACAGCAGCAGCAAATAGGATATCTTCCGCAACAAAATTCCGCACAAAAAAATTTCCCGGCAAGCGTTTACGAAGTGGTGCTTTCCGGGCGGTTAAACAGCCGCGGACTTTTACCATTTTATTCTAGGCACGACAGGCAAATCGTAGCTGAAAACATAGAAAAACTCGGTATTGTGTCAATTAAAGATAAAAGTTTCCGAGAACTTTCCGGCGGGCAGCAGCAACGCGCACTTTTGGCGCGTGCGTTATGCGCCACGAAAAAAGCCCTTCTGCTGGACGAGCCGGCGGCAGGGCTAGACCCGCTTGTTACAAGCGAACTTTACGCCGTTATAAAAAGCCTTTCCGCCGAAAGCGGAATAACAATTATAATGATTTCTCACGATATCCGCGCCGCAACAGAATACGCAAGCCATATTTTACATTTGCAAAACAAACAGCTTTTTTTCGGACGAACGGATGAATATTTGCAAACCGATACAGGGAAATTGTTTTCGGCAGGAGGGCAGTAATGACGGCTATATATGAACTCTTTAATGAAATGATTCGCTTCACTTTTATGCAGCGAGCACTTGCCGTTGGGGTTCTTGTCTCGCTATGCGCCGCGCTTTTAGGTGTTAATCTTGTTTTAAAACGATATGCCATGATTGGTACAGGGCTTTCCCATGTGGGTTTTGCGGCGATGGCAATCGCGGGCGTTATTGATATCGCGCCGCTTACGATGACTATGCCCGTGGTTGTTGGAACGGCGTTTTTGCTTTTACGGCTTAACGAAAGCAATAAAATAAACGGAGACAGCGCGGTTGCTTTAATTTCAACAAGCGGGCTTGCCATCGGCATAATTGTTTTAAGCCTTACAACGGGCATAACGCTTCACGTCTGTAATATAATGTTCGGCAGTATTTTTGCCATGACGCAAGCGGATATGTATGTCAGTATCGGTTTAAGCATTGTAGTTGTGGGGCTTTTTATACTTTTTTACAAACAGCTTTTTGCCGTTACCTACGATGAAGATTTCGCAAGGGCAACGGGCGTAAAGGTTGAGATGTACAAAAGCCTTTTAGCGGTTTTAACCGCCGTAACGATGGTTCTTGGAATGAGAATGATGGGTGCGCTTTTAATCGCCAGCCTTACGCTTTTCCCCGCGCTTAGTGCAATGCGTGCTTGCAAGCGGTTTCTTTCTGTTGTGATAACCGCGGCGATTATCGGGGTTGTGTGCTTCTTTATAGGAATGCTGATTTCCTTCGGGCTTGATTTACCGCCGGGCGCAAGCGTTGTCAGCGTGAATCTTGTTATATTTATTATTTTTTCAATTGCTGGTCTTATACGACGCGGAGGTGTGGCATGAAAAAATTTTTTTTGCTCTTATTAATTTTCATATTGTCAGGTTGTAATGAAAAGTCCTCCTCCGGAGATTCGGGTGCGCCGGATGTTATAATCACCGAAAGATTCTTTGAGCAGCAGGTTAATGAAATATATCAAAACCACACGCGTTATTTGGGGAAGGTTATACAATACGAAGGGTTTTTTCTATCCGACACATGGAACAATGAAGTTATTCATGTAGTTGTGCAAGAAGTGCTCTGTTGCTCGGGAATGGAAACAACTTATGGTTTTGAAATTTTAATCGGAGAAACAGAACCTTTTGAAGATGGCACTTGGGTTGAAGTAACGGGAGTATTGGAAGATAGCGAAGATGGATTTATAATGATTCGCGCAATCAGCATTTACGAACGTGAGGTTCCGAACATATGATTAATATTGTAAAAGAATCCGGATTTTGTCATGGGGTTCGGGCGGCGGTATATAAAGCCGGTGAATTGAGCAGTAAAACGAGCGGCGAAAAGATTTACCTGTATGGCGATTTGGTAAATAATCGGCAGGTAATGGCGCGTTTTTTGCGCAAAGGATTGATTGTCACGGAAAACACGGCGGAAGTTACGGCGGGTTCTGCTGTTATTATACGTGCGCATGGAGTTCCGCAGACAGTTTACGAGGAATTGGCGGCGAAAGACGTAAAAATTATTGATTGTACCTGCGTTAAAGTAAAAAGCATTCACGATATTGTTGCGGAAAAAAGTGCGTCAGGTTTTCGTACTATAATTATCGGAAAAAAAAATCACCCGGAGGTTTTGGGTATTTTGGGCTGGTGCAACAACGGTATTGTCGCCGAAAACGAGGTAGAGCTTAACGCTGCTCTTTCAGGCATTTGCGAAAACATTTGTGTGGTGGGGCAAACCACTTGCGGCAAAGAGTGGTGGGCCCAAGCCGTTGAAATTATTAAATCAAGAGTTCCCAGCGCATTAATTTACGATACTCTTTGCGACGTTACCGCAAGACGAATTGAAAACGCAGTGCTAGCGGCAAAAAGTTCCGATTGCATGGTTGTTGTAGGCGACAAAAAAAGTGCGAATTCCGCCGAACTTTTTGAATCCTGCAAAAAAGTTTGCGAAAATACATATTTTGTTTCTTCCACAGAAGAGCTTGTGGAAGCAAAAATCTCTAATTGTAAAAAAATCGGCATAGCAGGAAGCGCGTCTGCCCCAGTTGAATCTATAAACGAAATCCACGACTTTCTTCTTTTTGCGAGCTTTCTTTCCGATGCGAAAAATGAAATTGAAACTGCAAGCGATGAATATATAAATACTTTAGCCGTAAATGAAAAGCCCTTCATACAATCCGCAATCCGAGACTTGCAAACACAACATCAAAACGGAAAACGAATTCGCGGCGCGTTAATAAAACTCGGCGCGAAAATCGCGCAAGCTGAGAGTTTGTATTTAAAAATCTCCGTTGCCTACGAAATCTTTGCAACAGCAATTTTAATTCACGATGATGTTATAGATAAAAGTGAAACGCGACGCGGAAAAAGGACTATTCACGCGAGCGAAAGCGATACGCATTTTGGTTTGAGCCGTGCGATATGTATTGGTGATTACGGTTTGTTTCTTGCGAATAAAATTTTGGCAGAGTTAGAGTTGTCGCCAGAAATTCTTGTTAGGGTTTTTAAATTATTTTCCGAAATTCAATTAAAAACTCTCGAGGGCGAAATCATGGACGTTTCCCTTCCTTACGACCAAAAAAAACCGGCATTGGGGTACGATGAATACACTCGCATGGTACGTGATATTTACGAATACAAAACGGCGTGGTATACGCTGGTCGGGCCGATTCAACTCGGCGCGATTTGCGGCAGCGTAAGCGACGAGCTTTTGATAATTTTGCAAGAAATCACTTTGCCGCTGGGCTTAGCCTTTCAAATAAAAGACGATTTACTGGGTATCTTTGCAAACGAAGAAAAACTTGGTAAGCCCGCACTTTCAGACATCATAGAAAAAAAGCAGACGACCCTTTATGGCTACGCCTGTAAAAACGCTGATTCCGAGCAGTGCGAAATTCTTGAAAAAAGCTACGGCAACCCCAACGCAACCGAAGCCGACCTTGAAGCCGTAAGAAAAATTTTCATAGCAACAGGCGCGAAAAAAATGGCAGAAGCCGAAATCGCTGCGCTTTCGCAAGCTGCACTGAACGCAACCGAAAAATTAAACGAAAATCATAGGCCGTATCTTCGCGGTTTGATTTATTACTTATTTAGCAGAAAGCATTAGGATATCTTCGCACTAAAAACGGTGAATCAGTTTTCTCTCTTCAACTGTTTTAAGCTCATCAAAATTTTTCCTTCCATACGGGACATTTTCGCCCGATAATTTTGATGATATATTATCGTAAGTTAATCACAAAGGGGTTGTATATTATGAAATTGAGTGATATAATAACGCCCGTTGCAAGAAATATGCCCGAAACAGAGAATGTACGAGTAGCTCAGCTGGATAGAGCGTCTGACTACGGATCAGAAGGTCGAGGGTTCAAATCCTTTCTCGTACAAGTTAAAAATCCCCCCATAATCACTAGGATTGTGGGGGTTTTTATTTTGTGTAATAATAAAGTCAAATTGCCAAATATGTGGTAATGGTGTGGTAATTAGATTTAGATTACGCCAATAAAAAGAAATTATGATGCCCTATCCACCAAATCCAAAATAAGTTTTACCTCGCCCTGTCCCATGCTTAGTTCCTTTGCAATTTCGGGAACATTCTGCCCCTTTTCGCGCATTTCCCATATTTGCTTATGCTTGGGATTCGTGAATTTGGGGCATTTTTTTTCGTCTTTGTTGATTTTCGGTTTTTCCAAAACATCAAATACAATCGGCTCACTTGAAGTTTCCGCAATGCTCCGCAGTTTCGTGCTGTGCGCGTCAATAAACTGCGCAATCATTTCAGAAATTACTTCGCTATCCGTCGATTCCTCGATTTCCTTCTGCTTGTCCTCCACTAAATTGTACAAAAACAACACGGATTTATATTTTTCGTCAACTTCTTTTTGAATCAATGCACCAAGCTTATTTATTTCAGCAAGTGCGGCATTCAACGCGGCATCAAGGTCTTCGATGGTTTTCGCAATTCGTTCCGCTTCCTTGTTATCGCGCTCGCGCTCCCTACGGCGCACGTAAAGTAAAGCCATAAGCGAAAAAACAGTAATCGCCGTACAGCCTATAATTAACGCAATAAGAATAGTAGTGATGTCCAACTACTTCACACCTTTATATCGTACAAACTTTCACCGGAAGGTTTTGGGTTCTCCATTTTGGGCTTTTCGGGCTTTTTCTGCACGGGCTTACGCTTAGGCCGATACCCCCCGCCATGACCTTCTTTGTCCGGATTAACATCGTTTTTCTCAGTTTCAGGGGTTTTATTAACCTGCTGTTCCTGCATCCGTACTTGTTTTTCGAGCCTGTCGGCAAACATTTGGCTTGCAACCTCCGGGCGTGCCGCCTGCAAACCCTGCGCTCCTGCACGAACCGCTTCCGAAGTACCTTGAATCGTCAAAGTCATATCAATAGGACGCAACATAAACGAACCTCCTATATATTCGGGCCTATGGCAATTTTATCACCATTATTGCGCAATCTGCAATTCGACAACTCATCACGAATAGTCATTTGCGAATTTCCGATTGTTATACGAACACCCGGACGAATTACATTTTTAACGCTGACCGTTCCCACATTAACGGCAAGATGACGTGTAATTTCGTCAATTTCATCTTGAAGCTTTGTCATTTTGTCGCGCAGAACCATTTTCGTGTTGACCATTTTAACAAGAATAGGTTTTTTTTCGTCTGTAAGTTGACCTGTTTTACGCAGAACGTTCAAGGTTTCAACGGCTTTATCACATTTTTCGTATTCCATTTTCTGTTTGTTGAATTCGGCAATAAGTTCTTTTTGTTTGACTAATTCTTTTGGTGAACCACCTACTTCAATCTCGGTAAGGGTTCCCATCGGTGAGCCGATTGTTGTTGCAACCACTTTTTCACCCGCGACAACACTTCCGCCTACAAGCAAACCGTTTTTGCCTGCAAGAGTAAGGGTTCCGTCGCATCTTATATGACTTTTTCTAATGGAATCCGCAGTAATATTTCCACCGGCCGTAACCTTGCAGCTCTCAATAAATTTAGCGGTAATGTCGCCGGCGGCTTCAAGAACACCCTTGTCCGCGCCTTGAATTCCGTTACCCAAAACAATATTACCCTTCTCCGAAATCAATGTCGCGGCTTCGCACACGCCAACCACTTCAATATTTCCGGCAGCTTTTATTGTAAACCCGGAAACAACATTTCCGCGAACCGTAACTTGCCCGTTAAATTCAACATTACCCGTGGAATTATCAACATTGCCCGCTATTTCTAAATGTGGCGAAATATTAATTTTTCCTTCAAGCAAAAGAAGCTGACCGGAAACATCGGCAAGAAGATGCAACCCGTCGGGTGAAAGGACGGTTCCTTTTCCACGCGGAATAGGCGCGGCGGCACGCGGTTTGGGAGGGGAGACTACATTGCCGTAGACGTCTACGCCGTCGCGTCCTTCTTTTGCCGGCACACTGGTAACAAGAACGTCACCGCGATTACACAACCGGAACATATCAAGCTGCTTAAAGTTAACTGTGCCGTCTTCCATAATTTTCGGCTTGGGTTTAATGTTTGAGCGGTCAAAATGGAACTGTAAAAACCCATCCGTTCCGGGTATGGGTTCTTCTCCTTGGGCTATTAAAATTTTCCGCCCGTATCTTTTATTTGACAATGCCGCATGAATTAATTTACCATCGGGTGTTATTCTGTTTTCGGTTAAGAGAGAAATGATATCTTCAGCCGTCATTAATTTGCCTTTGTTTACCGGCTCAGCGAAAATTATATGCGCCTGCATACGGTCTTCGGTAACTTCAATCGCCGCAGACTCGGGAGTTTGAAAAATAGTAGTACTGTTTGAGATTTTAATGTCTATTTTTTCGTCGGTGCTTTTAATTGCTTCACTTAGGGTAACATAGTCAACGTCTTTTATGCCGTATTCTTCTATCGTGTCTGTAATTTCCTGACGAGTGGCACGCGGCTTCCCTTCCGCGTTCACGATATTAAGATAAATGCCGTCTCCCCTGACTACTAAGTCATAATTTTTCCCGGTTACAAGCATAAATTTCACTCCCTCTTCCTGTGCTACGTGAACAGCAAGTTCTTATACCTTCCAAGCTTACCCTGCAATTTCTGAATTGACTTGGTGTGAATCTGTGAAACTCTTGACTCCGACACTTTCATAATGCTACTAATTTCCTTTAACGTCAAGTTCTCAAAATAATATAAAGTTATGACAAGCCGTTCTCTTTCATGCAACTTATTTATTGCCGCAGCAAGCATATCTTTTCTTTCTTGCCTTTCAAGTTGTTCCTCGGGTGAATCCACACGGTTCGCGGCAAGTGAGGTAAACGATGATTCATGATTTTGCTCTATAAAATCATCTAAGCTCACCAAGGATAAAACGGCGGATTTTTTAATTAAATCTTGCGTTTCTTCCACTGATAAATTTAATTTTTCAGCGAGTTCTTCATCGGAAGGCAAACGTCCCAGTTCTTCTTCAAGCTGCGAAAAAACCTGTTCCATTTGCTTATTTTTTTGTCTGAGGGTACGCGGAACCCAGTCTAATCTGCGAATGTGGTCTATAATCGTGCCGCGAATGCGGAAAGACGCGTAAGTTTCAAACTTGACACCCTTTGCGTTGTCAAATTTATCTATGGCATCAATTAGTCCAAAAACGCCGTAACCAATCAAATCATCAAACTCAATGTGATGACAAATATGAATCGACAATCGCCCCGCCACAAATTTAACCAAAGGCGCGTAATGTAAAATTAATTTTTCTTTTAATGCGGGGCTTTTGTTTTTAATGTACGCCTGCCACAAATTATCAATGTTTGTCATGCCGGCACTCAAATCCTTTTCTTAATTAGACGATTATGCGCTTTCAAGAGGCATATGCTCCATAAACGGGTCATCAAGCGAGTCGTCAAATTCGTCAGATTGCAACGGGTCATCTTGCATAACATCTGTCGGTTCGCCTGCATCGTTTTCCAAGCTTGCCATAAAAGCCAGATATTCTTCGTCCTGAGAAAAATCGTATTCTTCCTCGGAAACAAAAACTTTCGCAATCAGAAAACTGCGCGCAAACTGACCGATAATATAAAAAATAATAATTCCCGCGCTCACCCACATCGCCATCGTGAAAAGTGGAAAGGGGTCGCCGAAAAATATCAGCCAAACAAACCCTCCCGCAAGCACAAGCGCGGCAAAAACGCAAATCAACAAGTGTACCCTGTTTAATTGGTAAGACATAAACCCCACCCTTTATAATGTTCTTGTTGGTTGACCTATTGCTTTTATTAAAAAATTTCCGTCTTCGGCGTAAAGTTCTACCGTGCGCCCAAAATTTGCGCCTGTTTCCTCGGCGACAAGCTTTATGCCGACTTTTTGTAGTATCTTTTTTGAGGCCTCCGCGTTTCGGTCGCCAACACGGAGGCTGTCATTTGTAGCATTAAACGCAAACATTTGCGCTCCGCCGGCAATTTTCGCGCGCATATTTATTTTTCTCGCGCCCATTCTTTCCATTTCCGCAATTAACTTTATTACGCCGGTGTCCGCAAACTTGGCATCGTTTTGATTATTAGTAATCGCTTTTGAGTCCGGCAGCATAATATGCGCCAGCCCGGCAACCTTTGTAACCGGGTCATACAGTGCAATTCCAATGCATGAACCAAGCCCCAATGTTTTTAGTACATCGGGAGACTTAGCTGCTTTTAAATCAGCCATGCCCACAATAATTACCGCCATATTATTCCGCTCCCAATCCCCGTAAAATTCTAAAGAACGAATGTAAGTTAGGCACTAAAACGAAGCAACCGGAAAATTTTATATTTTCAAGAGAAATCTGCGACTCTATAAAAAGCATTTTGTCTGCCATCCGCCCGAATTCACTCGCGGGTACAGATAGTATAGCATTAGCCATGTCAACGCACATATAGGGAATTGATGGCTTTATTTGTGAATTCGTAAGCCCCGCAATGGACGTAAGATACGAACTTAACATGATATTGCCCACTTCTTCGATTACGGAACGCTCCATTTCTCCGAAATATAATTTATCTTCAGGCGGCGGCGTACCGATAACCAGTTCGGCAATATGATGCGCAGAGTCAAGCTCCATCAGGTACATCATTATTCCCTGAATATTACCCGAAAGCGACACCATTATTCCGACGATTATATTTTCCGGCCCGCCAACAAAGTTTGCAACATTTTGAAAATCCAGCCAAGTAACATTGGGAACAGGCATTGTTACCTTTTTGTTTACCATTCTGGAAAGAGCCGTTGCGGCATGAGCCGTTCCCATGCTTCCGATTTCTTTTAAGATATCAAGGTGCATATCACTAAATAAACTCTCCGCACTTTTACCTTTAACCGGCATAAAAAACTCTCCTTTTTTTTAGGAAAATATTAAAGCGGACGCGCTTTTTTAAGTTCTTCGCGTTGCAATTTATACATATATCTTATAATTTTTTCCTGGTCAGATTCCGGCATCATCGCAAAACGAATACCGTATTGATATTTATATTTCGATTTCCCCGGCGGCAAATCCATTCTTACGCGAACATCACCAAACGCGACAACCAAGTCATCTCCAAGCTCGATTGCTATATTTAAAAGATACCCCTCTTGAAGAACTTTATCCGAGAAAATTTTCGTGCCGCCCGCGCTTAGGTCTGTTAACAGTCCTGTATCGCGCTGGGTTTGTTGTCCGCCGGTGTTTATTATAGAAAATGTTATCGGAATTCCGCAGTTAAATCGGAATGCGGAACGTCTTTGAATTTTTTCCCCGTCGTCAATTACTTGGAACTTTACCGCATCGAAGCCGTCAATATCTGTGTTCGCTATCATCCTTGCTTTATAACAATAGATGGCGTTGTCGGTTAAAAGCCGTAAAACAATACCGCCGCCTATTTCTAATCTAACAGGTCTGCTTCCTTCCATGGGCGCATGAACCAATACTTCCCGTGCTTCAAGGTTAAGCACCGCTATTTTACACATATATCCGCCGGTTGGACTATCACCGGGGCGTTGAATTTGTACCCTCGCACCCGATTTTAAATATTCGATATACAAATGAATCCCCCTACGTTTTCTGCCTACGCGCTGAAACGTCCGATTAATTTTAATACAAAGTTTTGAATATTATTTTTTCTGCCGGATTCCAATTGCAGAAGCTTTGCGCAAATTTCGTTGTAACGGCTCGCGCTTTCCGAGAAGGGATATTGAATTGTTACGGGCTTTTGTTTTCGCACCGCCCTCACCAAGTACGAATCAAATGGGATGCATCCAAGAAATAATAATTTAATGCCAAGAAACCGCGCGGAAACCCCGTTTAATTTTTCATACACTTCATTGGCTTCCGCATCGTTTACCACACAATTTACCACTAGCTTCAACATACCTACATCGGGCATTGATGTTTTTATACTTTTAATTAGAGCGTATGCGTCCGCTATGGCGGTTGGGTCGGGAGTTGTTACAACTATTGTGTCTGCAGCGGCACGGATAAAATTTGTTACTGCATTGGAAAGCCCTGCCCTTGTATCTATTATAATAAAATCCGCCAAATCGTCCAGCCGTAAAAATCCGTCTGTAAGGCGTAAAATTTGATTATCGGTCAGTTCCGTTAAAGCCGCCATTCCCGAACCGCCAGAGAGAAACATACAACCCAACGGACCGATTGTCAAAGCGGATTCCATATCAATGTTGCCGTTCAAAACATCGGCAACCGTGTACTTTGGAGCCACACCCAATAATATTTCAACATTCGCAAGCCCAAAATCCGCGTCTATTATCACTACACGTTTACCAAGCTTGCGTATTTGAATTGCCAAATTAATTGAAAAATTCGACTTCCCTACCCCGCCCTTTCCGCTGGCAATTGCAATTACACGAGCATTCATTTTTTGCTCTTGCGGCTCCGGGTCATGAGAAACTTTTTGAAGCATTAACTCGCGGAGCCGTTTTGCCTGGTCCATCATGACGGCTGACCGCCTTCCGAATATGGGTGCGACTCGCCTTCTGTAAGCCCCAGCAGAGATTTTGCTATTTTATCGGGCTTGATTGCTTCAAGGTCATCCGGCACGTTTTGTCCGAAGGTTACATATGCGGCTTTTTTTCCCGCCAAACAACATATGTTCATCAACGAACCAAGAGTTTCCGCTTCATCAAGTTTTGTAAATATTAAATTGAAATCGGTTTGCATATCGAAGACATTTACAATTTTGCATAAATCTTTGTAGCGTGTTGTTACACTTACAACTAAATATCTTTTACTGTCGGGAATAGCGTCAAGCAACTCTTTTAATTCGCCTATGCTTTCTGTGTTTTTATGGCTTCGCCCTGCTGTGTCTATGAGAACAATATCATTTTTGGCGCGCAAGGCGCGTAATTGTTCTTTCATTTCTTCCGGATTGTATACAACTCTTATGTCAAGCCCAAGAATTTCCGCATAAGTTCTAAGCTGCTCGACAGCGGCGATTCTATATGTGTCTGCTGTGATTAATCCTATGCGAAGCCCGTGTTTAAGAGTCAAAATAGAAGACAACTTTGCGATAGTTGTTGTTTTGCCGACACCGGTAGGCCCCATGAACACTACTGTTTGCGCTTCACCTTTGTTCGTATCTATGAGCGTAGGCCCTTTTAACATATCAACTATACTGCAGTAGACCGCCTTTACCAACAAACGCACATCAATTTGGTCGGATTCATCCATATGTTCCAAGTCGCGTAAAATATGAGCGGCTACCTCGGGCAGAACTTCCTGTGCAAGCATTGTGTCGTAGAACAGCTGCACCATGCTGTGATTATATTTATTTTCTTCCACAGATGATTTGTTTTGATTCGGTGTTTCTATTTGGCTCTTCGAACGTTTGGATGATTCTTCCTGCTCTATTTGATTTGCGGCTTTGCGGGCTTCTTTAAGAAGCATTGTCATGGATTCTTCTATTGCTGCGGAACCGGAAGCTGCGCTTGATTCCACAAGGTCGGCAGAAAGTGGTTTTCTTTCTACTAGCGGAGGCGCAGTTTTTTGTTTTGTATCCGGGTTGTTTAACAGATTCATGAACTCCGCATCGTCTTCGCAAGCGGCGGTGATAATTACGCTGGGTTTACGGAAAAAGCCAAAAAATCCTGTTTTAGGCTTTTGCTTTACGCTTATAATTGTCACACCTTCGCCCATCTCTTCCATTATGATAGGCATAAGCACGGCTTCGGACTTTCCTTCGTATCGTTTTACTTTCATGACACACTCACCATACCTACCGACTGTACCTCTGCCGTTTGGTCAATTTCACCGTAGCTTAATACTACCAAATCGGGGGCAATTTCGTCTACAAGTTGTTTGAAATACATACGCACAAACGGCGAAGTTAAAATAATCGGCATTACTCCAAGCGAAGTTAATTTGCTTACTTCCTTTTTCAAGCTATCGAATACTTTTTGACTTAATCCAGGGTCTATGTTTACAAAACTTCCGATTTCTGTTTTTTGGATATTTCCGGTTAGCGTTTGTTCCAGTGCCGGATCTAATGTGATTACCGTGTTCACGCCCTGACCGAAGAATTTCTTTGAGATAGCACGGCGAAGCGCGGCACGGACGTATTCTGTTAACATATCGGTGTCGCGAGTTATGGGGGCGTAGTCTGCCAATGTTTCCAAAATCGTTACAAGATCCCGAATGGATACGCTTTCTTTCAACAGCTTTGAAAGAACTTTTTGCACTTCACCCACGGACATATATTTTGGAATAAGTTCGTCAACAAGTACAGTATGGGTTTCTTTTACGTGGTTGACGAGTTTTTGTACGTCTTGGCGCGAGAGAAGTTCGTGCAGATGCTGACGCACTACTTCTGTAAGGTGCGTTGCGATAATCGCGGGAGGGTCTACAACGGTGTAGCCCAAAGCTTCAGCGCGCTCGCGCTGGGATTCGGAAATCCACATTGCAGGTAAGCCCGCGAAAGGTTCCACTGTTTCTATTCCGTCTATTTCTTCTTCAACGTAACCGCTGTTCATCGCCATATAATGGTCAAACATTATCTCGCCGCCTGCTACCTCTACGCCCTTTATAAAAATTGTGTATTGGTTTGGGCTTAATTTTATGTTGTCCTGTAAGCGGATTTGCGGGATGATTGCGCCCAATTCAAGTGCGATGTTTCGGCGTATCATTACCACGCGTTCGAGAAGGTCACCGCCCTGGTCTGCGGCTACTAACGGAATCAGCCCGTAGCCAAAACACAAGCGTATCATGTCTACATCCGTCAGCGGGAGCATATCATCGGGACGGCGCATTTCTTCGGCTTCTACGTCGTCTGTTGTTATTTCCGATTCTATTGACGAGAGGGTTTCTTTTTTGGTAATACGCATTCCAATGATAACCAAAAATATTCCCGCCGGGACGAAAAACCATGGCAAGGGGCTGAAAAGCCCAAGGAAAACCAACGCGCCACCTGTAATCATCATAACTAAGGGTTGAGATAAAAGCTGCTTCGCAAGCGAGCCGGAAACTTCTTCCTCGGCGGTTGCTTTTGTAACAATAAGACCCGTTGCAAGTGCGATAAGAAGCGCGGGTATTTGGGAAACAAGCCCGTCACCGATGGTTAGAAGTGCATAAATATTTAACGCTTCCCCGATAGGCATAGGCGTCCCCGTTGCCACGCCTGTCGCGCCCATTGCGATTCCGCCGATAATGTTTACGAAAACCAGAATAATACTGAAAATCGCGTCACCTTTTACGAATTTTACGGCACCATCCATCGCACCGTAGAAATTTGACTCGTCTTGAATTTTTTTGCGTCGGGCTTTCGCCTCTTCTTCGTTAATTAGACCTGTGTTAAGGTCTGCATCGATTGCCATTTGTTTACCCGGCATCGCGTCCAAAGTAAAACGAGCGGTTACCTCCGCAACACGCTCCGAACCTTTGATGATAACAAGAAAACACGCCAGTAATATAACAAGGAACATGATAAGACCCAAAATCAGATTACCACCTGCAACAAATTGCCCGAATGTTCTGATAACCTCGCCGGCAGAGCTTTCTGTGCCATCCCCGCCCAAAATCAGGCGTGTTGTAGTGAGACTTAACGTAATTCTAAACAGTGTTATTATCAATAAAATAGTCGGAAACATCGACATTTCCAATGCTTCCTTGGCATACAGGGCATTCAGCAGAATAATAATGGCAAGGCCGATTATCACCATCAAAAGAAAATCCACAGCCAATGGTGGCAACGGTCGCATTATCATTACAATCATTGCAACAATGAAAATACCGATAATTGCTTCTTTTTTCTTCATCGTGCGATTCCACACTCCCCATGTCTGAAAACACTTCAAGACAGTATACAGGAATATTCAAAATGAAGCAATATTTACGAAAACAATTTTCGTACTTCGTCTTCCGAAAGTAAATTGATAAAACTTCCGCCTTCAGTGATTATGGAATCAATGAGTCCACGTTTTTTTTCTTGCAGAGCCATAATTTTTTCTTCGATGGAATCTTTTGCTACGATGTTAAAAACTTGTACAGATTTTTCCTGACCGTAGCGATGTGCGCGGTCTGATGCTTGGTCCATCACGGAAGGGTTCCACCACGGGTCGTATTGAATAACAACGTCTGCGCCCGTTAAGTTTAACCCGGTGCCGCCGGCTTTCAGTGAAATCAAAAAAATATCGCGTTCGCCCGCGTTGAATTTTTCTGTCATTTCCACGCGCTCTTTTGCTTTTGTAGAGCCGTCCAAGTAAAAATAAGTTACCAATTTGTTACGCTGATTTTTAATTCCGGATTTTGCTAACGCTTCCTTTATAATGGAAAGCATTTGCGTAAATTGCGAAAATAAGAGCACACGATGACCTGATTCAAGCGCGAGTTGAATTGTTTCAATCGCGAGGTTAAGCTTGCCGCTACCGGCTTCGTAATCTTCCAAAAATAACGCGGGATGACAACAAATTTGCCGCAAACGCGTTAGTTGGGCGAGAATGCGCATACGGTTATCTGCGAATGAATTTGTAGCAATAATATCATCGAACGCTCCGATTGCTTCTAATAGATTCGCTTGATATATTTTTTTCTGCTCGGGAAGTAAATCCGCAGGGAGGGTTATTTCGGTCTTTTCCGGAAGTTCTTTTAATACGTTTTTCTTTATGCGGCGCAAAACAAACGGGGCGATTTGACGCCGCAATCTTGCTGCGGTTTCCGTGCATCCAAGTTTTATGATTGGGGTTTCGTATAAGCGGTTGAATTTGCTTGCGGTATACAAATATCCCGGCATTATGAAATCAAAAATTGACCATAACTCGGTTAAAGTATTTTCAATCGGCGTGCCTGTCAGTGCGAACCGCACGCGGCCTTTTAATTCTTTTATGCTTTTTGCCGCTTGTGTGTCGGGATTTTTTATGTTTTGCGCTTCGTCCGCGATTATAAATGAAAACTCCATATCTTTATAAAATTCTACATCGCGCTTTAACATATCATACGTTGTGATTAAAATATCTGCGTCGCGTTTTTTTAGCAACTCGCGGCGTTTTTCGGGAAAGCCAGAAACTATTTGCGTTTTTAATTGCGGTGCGAATTTCATAATTTCGTTTTCCCAGTTATATAACAAAGATGTAGGCGCAACTACTATTGAAGGCAGACCGTTGTTGCGTTCGCTTGCGAATAAGGCAATTACTTGCAGAGTTTTTCCAAGACCCATATCGTCGGCAAGAATTCCGCCAAAACCGTAGTATAACAAAGTTTTCAACCATGTATAACCCGTTTTTTGATATTCGCGCAAAATGCCGCCAAGACCTTTAGGCGTTCTGAAATTTAAATTTGTATTGCCGTTAAAATGAGAAATTAAATTTTCAAAATTCACATCGCATTTCAGCGTGTGCGTTGCGGCAAGCGCGTCGGATTTTATTAGTTCATCTACATATAACGCGCGGTACGCGGGAATGGAAAGCGTTTTTCCTTTAACATCGTTTTTGCTTGCGTCCAGCGCGTCAAGAAAACCCGCCGCCGCCGTCACCGATTCATCACTAAGAGAAATAAAGCGTCCGTCTTTTAAGCGGTAGTATTTTTTTCTTGCGCGGTACGATTCAAGTGCTTCTAATAATTCACTTATATTATAACCGGAATCCTCCAGCGAGACTTTCAGCAAATCCCCCGAAAGCCGTAGCCCTATTTGCGGAGAACCGGGACGGATTGTTTTTTTCTGTAAATCTTCGCTTACGAAAACATCTGCACAATCGCGTAGAGTTTCTATTCCGTTTGCACTGTGCAAAAACGCATAGATTAAATCGTTACCCTTCAAACGATATATTTTTTTTGAATCTTCAAAAAAGCCGAAGGATGCAAGTCTGCGGCGAAGTGCGTATTCTGCTACAACATCTCGGACTATTTTTGTTTTTTCTTCACCGTAATGAAATTCCAAACGGCCTGTGATGTCTTTTCCTTCGGTGTCGAAATACATTTTTGCTTTCAACGGAGAAACTTCCCCTTTAGGGGACTCGCCGATTACCGAATCCACCACGCCCATTCTCAGCAAACTCGGTAAAACAACGGTTAAAAACCGTTGCTGCTCATTTCCCGAAAATAAAATTTCGCCTGAAGGGGTTTCATCCAACGCCTTTAACAACGCATTCAAAAGCCGCCCGTCGGGTTTGGGCATACGATAAAGCCCTTCGTTTGCCAAAATATAGTAGGAAGTAAATCCTTTAAGTAAATGATGCGAAAATTTGCCGCAGTTAACAACCGTTCCGCTTGCAAGATGCCGAACACTAAGCCTTACAGGCGGATACGCGTCTTTTAAAAATAATTGATGCCCAAAATCCGAAACGCATTCCAGCGGAGCGTCATTGCAAATTTCAAAAAATTCATCTGTGTTGCGCGGCGTTAAAAATAATTCGCGGCTTGCGAAAAGCGGATGATGCGTAAATTGAAATTGGCGGCTTAAACGCTTACTGATTTCGGAATACATTTCGTCTTCGCGTATAATAAAATCAATAATTTCCCGGGAAATTTCGTCAAACATCTCGCGGCGGTGCTCAAAAGTAAGCCCTTGTCCGTAACTTACGGTTTCGTTATTTATAAAACTTTTCACAAAACCGGAAATACTTTTTATAATGTACATTCGCCCGTAACCCACAGTGAACGTAAGATATACACCCCGCGAATTGCAATGCAAAACAGGCGTAAGTCTTAGTAAAGAGCCCGCCATGTTTTCGCGAATTGGTACGGCAAACGAATCATCAATGCCGTCGTAGATGATTTTCTCAAGATTGTTCGTAAGAATTTCAGTGTGCCGGCGCATTTTTTCAGCGGAAAACATTCGCGCATGACCTTCCGAGTGCGCAAACAAAACCGCAACAACGTGCTTGCACGCCCCGCGCCAAATGCTGTGGCTTTCACAGGAACACGCATAGCCGGACAGCGCACCCACACCGTCCAGCTTCAACGATACTTCATAATTTTTGTAATTTCCCTCAACACTTGCTCGAACCGCGGTTGTTCCGTTGTCTTCCATCAGATTATATGAAAGTAATTTTCCGTCGCGATAGTATCTTTCGCCGCGTTCATAAACATCGGCGTTTGAACTTATATTCAAGATTGTGCCTTTTGTAATAGCAGCTGACTGCGATGCCGGCATCAAGCCACCCCTATTAGGTTATATGATACTCTTATCCAAAAGTGATACGAGGTTTGCTATTTCCGGCTTTGAAATACTGGCAACAGCACCAAGTTTTTCACCGAGAGCGCGATTGTCGTCCGTGATAAGCGACGAGAATACGATAACGGGAATTTTTTTCAGAACACTGTCTTCCTTCATAAGTCTCAGCAATCTGTGACCATCCATAAGCGGCATTTCGATATCCGTTATTACAGCGCAAACGTGGTTTTCAATGGGCTGACCGCTTTTCTTGTAGCTTTCAAGCTGCTGCCATGCTTCCTGCCCGTTCGACGAGCAAACAATGTTTACATAACCCGCTTTTTCAAGCGAGCTTATAATTAAGCTTTCCAAAAGTGGTGAATCTTCCGCAATTAAAATTGGCTTCATGGAACGGCTTCTCATTCCCAGTACGTCTATATCACTTGGGGAGAATCCTAAATTCGGACTGATGTCGATTAGGATTTTCTCGAAGTCTATGATGGTAATAAGTTTATCTCCATGCTTGGCAATACCCGTTGCCATTCCTTCCTCGCCGCCGTAAATGGTGGAGTCCGGCTTTTCTATTTCCGATAAACGAACAGTTTCTATCGCCACAACCCCATGCACATGAAACGCCGTTTCAACATTATTTAACTTGGTAATAATTAAAATGTCGCGTTCTTCGTCTTCCGCAGGAGGCAACCCCATATACGCCGCTAAATTTATAACGGTCATTGTTTCTGTGCGTGGACGGAAAATTCCCTCTACGAAAGGATTTGAATTGGGCATAGGCGTAATCGGATACTGACTGTATTTCATAATTTCGCTTACTTTCGCCACGTTTATGCCAAAATGCCCGCCCGCAACTATAAACACCATAAGTTGCAATGTTTGGTCGTTGCTTTCTATCATCTCGGATACTCTTTTGCTTTTACTCCCGACCATTTTTATACCTCCCGCTTATTTCTTTCACAAAAGTATATCACAATCAGAAAAAAAAAAACAGTTTTCCAAGAAATATTCTTAGAGAATTGTATAAATTAAATTCTTATGATAGAGTTTCTTTAAAAGAAAACGTTGGAGGTTAAATTTTGCGAACACAGCGTTTTGAAAGTTTTTCTGCGGAAGAAACGGCGAAGATTGCGTCTTGTTTTGGAGAAAAGGCAAAAGCGGGCGATATTTTTTGTTTAAGCGGAATGCTTGGCGCAGGGAAAACTGTTTTCGCGCAGGGTTTCGTGAGGGGAATCGGTTACGAAGGACACGTTACAAGCCCTACGTTTACAATAATGAACGAATATGAAAACGGACGGCTTCCCGTTTATCATTTTGATTTGTACAGACTTGAAGGCGGGAACGATTTAGAAAACATCGGATATGAAGAATATTTTTTTTCCGGCGGTGTTTCGCTTGTGGAATGGCCGGAACGCGCACAAGATGTTTTTCCGAAAAATGTTTATTTTGTGAAAATAAATTCAAACTTATCGCGCGGCGACGCGTTTAGGGAGATTTGCATTGAAAATTTTGGCGATTGATACCTCCGGATTGCAAGCGGGAGCGGCTATTGTTTCTTTCACAGATAGTTCGTCATACATAATTGGCGAAATTTTTTTAAATGCACGCACGGGCGAAAAATCTTGGACACATTCGGAAATTCTTATGCCGGGTGTTGAACAACTCTTTCACTTAACGCGGCTTGAGCCGAAAGACATTGATTACGTGGCGTACACTTGCGGTCCGGGTTCTTTTACGGGGCTTAGGATAGGCGCGGCTTGTGCACTTGGGATTGCACGTGCATTAAACAAACCCGCAATTCCGGTTCCTACACTGGATGCTTTGGCATACAATGCCTTAGGTGCAGGCGGGCGTTGCTTCATTATACCCATGCTTGACGCACGGCGCGGGCAAGTTTACACCGCAATTTTTTGCCGCGAAGCAGAGGGTTTAATTAAGAAAGCCACGGATTGTTTTCCGCACGCGAATGATTTAACTGAAAATGATACGGAATATATGGCATTGCCGGTTGAGGAAGTTTTACAAAGGTTGCGAAAATACTCAAATTCAGGACGAATTTTGTTCCTTGGAGACGGCGCAGATGTCAATATCGGCGTAATCCTCGAAGCATTTCCCGCTGCACTTTCCCCCCCTGCGAACAATAACCGTCAACGTGCCGCGTCTGCAGCGGTTTGGGCGGCGGAAAAAATTTCTGCCGGTCATAAATTTTCCGACACGCCGGAAATTTTATATGTACGCGCACCTCAAGCCGTGCGGGAAAAGGAAAAAACGATATGATTGCCATTGTAAAGGGAAGCGTTGAACACGCACCCGCAATGCACGCAATTGAAGCCGAAGCTTTCGCGGCAGCGTGGTCGGAAATTTCTATTAAATATGAAATAATGCGCGAGGATTCAATTTGCATTGTTGCAATTGAAGAAAACGGAGAAGTCGTAGGTCACGCGTATATGCGTCAAATTCTCCAAGAAGGTCATATAAGTAATTTAGCGGTAAAAAAATCACATCGGCAGCGTGGTATTGGTTCTATGCTAATAACAGATTTAATAAAATCCGCACTCGAACGCGAAATGACAGGTCTTACACTGGAGGTTCGCGTAAGCAACACCGCCGCGATTTCTCTGTACGAAAAACACGAATTCAAGTCCGAAGGACTACGAAAAAATTATTACATCAGCCCAACCGAAGACGGCATTGTAATGTGGAAATATTTTGACTGAAATATTGTCAGCAATAAACCAATTTTAAATTTGACTTCGTTAAGGAGAACAGATATGCCACGAGAATTAAACTGGAAAGAATTAAAATATTTTTCAAATCCGCAGAAGTTTTCCGCGAAGAAAACAGAAAATAAACCACGTGAACTTATCGGGCAACCGCGTGCTGCCGAAGCTCTTGAATTCGGCTTAGAGATGAAGGTGCCGGGGTATCATATTTATGTTTGCGGCGCAACGGGAACGGGGCGCACAACTTTTGCGCAAGAATACGCAAAAGCAAAAGCGGCAACGGAAGCAATTCCGCCCGACCTTTGTTATGTTTACAATTTTGAAAACCCGAAATGTCCAAAACTTTTAACGCTTCCACCCGGTACGGGAAAACAATTAAAAGACAACATGAACGAGATTGTAACGCGTCTTTCGGAAGAACTTCCGCGAACCTTCGCGGATAAATCTTACGAACAAAAAAAGAACGAGATTGTAAAAGTGTTAAAAAACCGTCAAGACGAAATCATAAAAGAAATGTCCATCGAAGCCCGCAAGCAAGACTTTGAAGTGAAAAATTCAAACAGCGGAATCTTTTTTGTGCCAATCGTCGAGGGCGAAGCCATAACCGAAGAACAATTCGAGTCGCTTTCTCCCGAGCAAAAAGAGTTAATTACAAAGAAATCGGAATCCATTCAAGCCCGCGCCGCCGAAGCCCTGCGCGAAATAAAAGATTACGAAAAGACAACAAAAAGAGAAGTCGATGAGCTGGACTTTGCGCTGGGATTATTCACCGTAGGGCATCACATGAACGATTTATTTGAAACTTTCGGGGATGAACCCACGCTTCTGGAATATCTAAAAGCCGTAAAGGAAGATATATTAGAAAATCTTGTAGACTTCGTAACCGAGGACAACGATGAAGAAGAAGCCATTCAAGCAATAATGCCGTGGGTAGGCAAAAAAAACACCGAAGACAATTTAACAAAATATAAAATAAATCTCCTAACAGACAACAGTGAATTATCCGGTGCGCCCGTTGTGATTGACTATAACCCCAGCTACACAAACTTAGTTGGTGAAGTCGAATACGATAACGAATACGGAAATTTTTCAACAGACTTCATGAAAATAAAACCGGGGCTATTGCACAAAGCAAACGGCGGATACTTGATTTTACAAGCACAGGATATTTTGGGAAGCCCGCACGCGTGGGAAACACTTCGCCGCACATTAATCACGGAAAAAATTATAACCGAGCCGCTTCGAGAATACACAACGGGTGTTGCCGTAAGTGGAATAAAACCCGAAGCAATTCCGCTTTCCATTAAAATAATAATAATCGGCGGCTCGTATTACTACGACCTTTTATACAACTACGACGATTACTTTGAAAAATTATTTAAACTACGCGTGGATTTCGATTACGAAATGAAATTGAACGACGAAAATTTATCCGAGATAGTAAAATTTATCACCTGCCACGCAGAAAAAACCGCCCTACCCTACTCTTCCGATGCAATAGCCCGTTTAATCGAATACGCAACTCGCCTTGCCGAACGCAAAGACCGCCTAACCACGCGGTTTAATCGGCTTGCGGAAATTTTAGATGAATCCGCGGCATGGGCTAAAATCGCTGGCGCGAAAAAAATAACAGCCGCCCATGTAAAAACGGCAATCGAAAAACGCGAATACCGTTTAAATATGTATGAAGAAAAACTTTCCGAGATGATTGAAGAAGACTCAATAATGATTTCCACCGAAGGCGCGAAAATCGGTCAGATAAACGGCCTTGCCGTGCTGGACATCGGCGACCATATCTTTGCAAAACCCACCCGGATAACTGCCACCGCCTACATGGGCAAAGCAGGCATCGTAAACATCGAAAAAGAAGCTGATATGTCCGGCTCTATTCACGATAAAGGCATTCAAGTTTTAATCGGATATCTTGGGCAAACCTACGCAAAAGATTTTCCGCTTTCGCTTTCCTGCCGAATCTGCTTCGAGCAAAACTACAACGGCATCGACGGCGACAGCGCGTCTTCCACGGAGCTTTACGCCGTACTTTCCGCCTTATCGGAAATTCCAATCCGCCAAGATATCGCAATCACCGGTAGCATAAACCAGCACGGCGAAATTCAACCAATCGGCGGCGCGACCTATAAAATCGAAGGCTTCTTCGACCTTTGCAAAAAACGCGGACTAACCGGAGAACAAGGAGTAATCATACCAACCCGAAATATCCGCGACCTTGTATTGAAAGACGAAGTAATAGAAGCCGTAAAAGCCGGTAAATTCCACATCTACCCCATAGAATACATCGACGAGGGCTTTGAAATTCTAATGCGTCTTCCCGCAGGAAGATTCCCCTACCCTGCCGATACCGTACACGGAAAAGTTTTCCGAAAACTACGCTCTTATCATCGGAAGATTATAAAGGAGTAATTGCAGCCCCCCAGTCCGTCCGAAAACCCTAAAAACAGTGCATTTTTAAGAGTTTTACCGGAATATTTTTTAGCGCATTTAACGCTTTTTAATGTAAATATTATGAAAAAGGTTAAAAAAATCCCTATGCTTCCATCAATTTATAAAATCCAAGTAAATTTTTGGCTACTATCATATCCGAACAGGATACAGCCCGTCACACGCAAGGTTGTTGGTGTCGAAATATTTTGCCCAAGGGCTGGAATCAATTATTGGTAAAAAAAGACCGGGTAATAACAGAAATATGTCTTTTGAGGATGAGGCTTCTTTTGTTAACGATTTTATCGAAAAGGCGAAAAAGGGTCATTTGACCACAGTAAAAGAGATAAAAGCAGCCTATGAAGCCAAAATCGGGCACAAAATAGGAAGTGGGCATATCTATACAATTTCAGGAAGACACGGATGACGTAAAATAAAGCCACGCCCTGCACACCCCAAGAAAGCATCGGAGGTCGAAATAGAAGCCTCAAAAAAAATTAACTCTCGCACGGCACATTTGAGAAAGGTTATCCACAATAGCGTGTTTTTGAGAGAAGCTTATCAACAAGTGAGACTGATGTTTTTTGATGAAGCTCAGGTGACAGCTCATTCATCATTGCCCCCAACTCCAATACTGATTGGACAAATGCTTTTTTTGATGTTGTAAGCCGCCAATTTCCTGATGATTACATTCTCATGGTAGGTGACAACACGAGTTGGCATAAGTCTAAGGGGTTATTCTTGCCGAACAATATGGAGTTAATGCACATCCCGGCGTACGCACCCGAAATGAATCCTACCGAGCAAGTGTGGGACGAGGTTATGGAAAAAGACTTCAAGAATCGTTTCTTCGATTCACTTAAAAATGTCACAGCTCAGTTATGCAATAGCTTTAAAGATTTTTCTCATAGCTTGATACAGTCCTTGTGCAATAGGGATTGGTTTAATTCAGTGTTTTAATGTGATATTGGTATCAGAGTCTCTGTCGTCGAAAGCCTGCGACTCAAAAACAAACAATACATTGTATATGGTTTCGTTTACGAATAATGATTTTGCAAGCATTTCTGCGTACTCTCTCGGATTATCGCAAGAATAATTCACATGCTCAAAAATATCAGCCATGCTTAACACAGCATATCTGACACTGTTGATTTGCCCCGATAATTTGGTTGCGTTAATTTCCTTTATGTTGCTTATTTCAAGCTGTACCCAGCTTCGTATATGTGATGATGCCGTTGTGTACATCCATACCGACATTGCGCTGAACAGCAAAACAACAGGTATGAAAAATATTAATACTAATCTCTGTCCAAGTGCTCCAAGCGGCGTTTTCATCTCTTCATTTTAAACACACTTGCCATACTGTGCATCATTTCTGCTTGGCTTGTAAGCTGCTCTGCGGCGGCGGCGGCTTCTTCCGACGATGCCGATGCTGAATGAGTAGCATCTGTTATGTGTGAGAGTTCGCCTGTGATTTTGTTAATAGATGCCGCTTGCTCGGTGGACGATGCAGAAATTCCTTTAATGATGTATGCGACTTTGGCAACATTGCCCACGATTGCTTGAAGACCTTGTGCGGTTTGCTCTGCAATTTGCGTTCCTTCGCTCACTTTTAAGATAGACTCTCCGATTAGCGTGGTGGTTTCTTCCGCCGCGCTTTGGCTTCTGCCTGCAAGCGAACGCACTTCTTCGGCAACAACCGCGAATCCCTTACCATGTTCGCCGGCACGTGCGGCTTCTACCGCGGCGTTAAGCGCAAGCAGATTTGTTTGGAACGCGATATCCTGAATAACTTTAATAATTTGCGTAATTTTGTTTGATGAATCTTTTATGCCCTGCATGGACGCAAGCATATTTCTCATATCTTCGTCGCCTTTGGTGGCGTCCTTTCTTGATTCTTCCGAAAGCATTTCGGCATTCATTGCGTTTTCGGCGTTCTTTCTGGTGCTTTCATTAATTGAGATAATTGAATCATTCAAAGCGGCAACAGAATTAGACTGCGTCATTGTACCTGTTGCAAGCGACATACTGCTGTCAGAAATCATTCTTGCGCCGGAAGAAATTTGCTCTGCGGAAGACGAAATATCGCTGATAACTTTATTAAGCGTATCAATGATGTGAACCATCGCGTCTTTAATCGCGGCGAACTCACCTACATATTCGCGTGAAATTGTTTGGTCGAGATTATTGTTTGCAAGCGCGTTTAACACATCAGAAATTTCGTTGATATATGAAACAATGTTTGTAACCGTGCGGTTGACGGAGTTTTTAAGCTCAAGGAACGCGCCTTTGTAATCACCGTTTATACGTTGGTCGAACCTGCCTTCGGCAACCTTTGCCATAATTGATTCAACTTCCGCCACAGGCGATGCGATTTCTTCCATAAGCCGGTTAAGACCGTTTACAATTGCCGCCCATTCGCCCGAATAACCGCTTGCGTCCGCTCTTACGGTAAGATCGCCCGCCAGCGCGCCTGTTACCATTTTCTGAATATCATCGTTAACTGAACTTATTTCGTTTTTCATTGCGTCAAGCGAGGTGTTCATAATTGCTTTTTTGCCCGGCATTTTTGGAATATCGGCAGAAAAGTTTCCGCGCCCGAATTCACTTAAAACATCAAGCAAACGCATGGATTCTTCTGTCATGCTGCTGTATAACATATTTATTTCTTCCCCGACCTTACTGTAATCGCCGTGCAAACATGATACATCCATTCTTGCGTCGGTATCGCCTTGTTCGTTCGCTTTTAAGAGGTTCTCCAAGTCACGCACAAGCGTATTTACCGAATCAACCACATACGAGAAACCTATTGCAAGCATACCTACTTCGTCCCTTGCAGTGGTGTCGATGTTCACATTTAAGTTACCGTGAGCAACATTTTCCGCAACATCAAGAAGCCTGCTAATCGGCTTTTTAATCAGGTTAGCAACTGTAAACGCGAGTATTAAAGATGTAATTACAATTACAATTGTTATAAGAATAAAAGTATTAAGGTATCTTTTAGCCCGACCGGAAGTTTCATTCATCAACCTTTGTGATAAATCCATTTCAAACTTTTCCATATCGTCTATTACTTGGTTAAGTCGCCGGGTAAGCGAAGCCCGAGCTTCAGTATTTTCAGCTTGAGAAGTCGCGTCATCTAATATACCGAAATCTATATTTACGTAAACTAAGTCAACTCTGTACCGCTCGACTACTTCAAGCAATTCCTCTGCTTTAGCCACAAGCCGATCAATTTCCTCCGGTGTATCACGGAGGGCGTCGTCCCTTTTTGCCAAGTCCATATATATGTTCATTTGTGCTGTTATATCACTAACAAGCTCTCCGGCATCGGTTCTATGCTTTTCCAATACCGCAGTTTTGCCGCTATCTGCCTGCACTTGGGCTGTTATCCGCCGCAAATCCATAACCATGCTGCTTGTTTGCAGAACATTCTGTACACGCTGTTGCGAAAATGTTAATTTGTTCTGGTAATTTTTAGAGATTCTATCCAAAGAGAAGTACGCAACCGCAGCCAAAATTATACAAAGTATAATTACTATCACGAAACTAAATACCAATTTCGATTTTATTCCTAAATTTCTAAACCACATAGTCATTATCCCCTCTTATAACCTGTGTTAAAAACAGGTTTTTAATATAAATAAATCTAACTTTATTAAGGCAATTGTATAATATTATTAGAAAATGTAAAGTAAATTTTTTTGACGAAAAAGCTATACTGTTGTAACTTGCTTAGAGAATTTACTCCTTTGATGTTTCAAATACTTTTGTCTGTAAAAGCTGTGACAAGAGTGATATAATTAATTTAATTGAGGATATCGAGACATTAAAGGGGACGTTTGATTTATGAGAATTCTCGTAACGGGTTCGGAAGGATTTATCGGGTGTCGGTTGTGTGCGAGATTGGAAGCAAATGCGCACACGGTAGTTTCGTTTGATAAAAAACATGGCGATTTAACCTGCGAAAATGCGCTCGACAAGTTTGACGATGTTGATTTCGTCTATCATTTGGCGGCACGAACTTTTGTGCCGGAAAGTTGGGAAAATCCGTATTCATTTTACGAAAACAATATCATGGGAACAGTTACGGTATTGGAATTTTGTAGGCAGCGCGGGATTCCGCTTGCTTTTTTAAGCACGTATCTTTACGGCGCACCGCAAATGCTTCCAATAGAAGAAGCGCATCCGCTTTCCGCGCCGTCTCCGTATCACATGAGCAAGTTATCGTGTGAATCCCTATGCAAATTTTACGCGAACACATATCAAATGAATATTCGTGTGCTTCGTCCGTTTAACGTGTACGGCGCGGGGCAAAGCGACGCGTTTCTTCTGCCCAAAATAATGCGGCAAATTCTTTCGCCCGAAATACAAACCATAGAAATATTTGACCTTTCGCCAAAACGAGACTACATTTATATAGAAGATGTCATAGGCGCGATGATTCTTTCGCTAAAACAATGGCACGGGCTTGAAATTTTCAACATAGGAACAGGAATTTCAATCAGCGTGAAAGAAGCACTTGAAATCATGCTTCGCGAAACCGGTTGCAAAAAATCTTTCCGCGAAACAGGCGAACGCCGCTCGGGCGAAATTGATGATTGCCGCGCAGATATATCAAAAGCGGAAAAAATTTTAGGTTTTACGCCAGAATTTTCTTTCGCAGATGGAATAAAAAAATGGTTCTTGGAGGCAGAAAATGAAATCAACAGATTTATATAGCCAATTAAATAAATATTTTATTAAACCGGGCATGAAAGAAGAAAATTGGTACGAATGGATGAACGGGCTTGATGAATACATTTGCGAGAATTTCAAACAGCACAGCATGGGCTTGATGTGCGATTTTGCACAAGAAATTAAAAAAGTTTATACCGCTGTATTTCCTTCGGACGATATTTTAACGAAAATTTTAAATGAAAATATACATGATGCAATGCTTTTTATTCATCACCCGATGGTTTGGGATTTAAGTAAGGACCCCGATAATGCATTTTATGATGTTAATGCAGAATTACTTGGGAAATTAAAGGAGCGGCGCGTTTCATTATTTAATTTTCACGTTCCTCACGATAATTTTAGCGAATATTCCACCACAAAAACTTTAGCCGTAGCATTAGGCATAAAAATCGAAAAGCCGTTTTCCGAATATCACGGAGGGTTATGCGGTGTAATAGGCACAACCGATTGCAAGGACATACACGAATTAAACGAGAAATATTCGCAAACCGTCAGGCACGATACAAAACTTTACCAATACGGCGAAAATAAAATTTTTAACAATCGTGTTGCTGTTGTTGCAGGCGGTGGAAACGATAATGATGTCGTAAACGATGTTGTTGAAAATAAAATAAACGTGCTGATAACAGGCGTATCTTTAAAGAATAAATATTCAATTGACGTTCACGAATTAGAAAAAGAAAAAGGCATAAACCTTTTGGGAGGAACGCACTATTCATCAGAAAAATTTGGCTGTAATGCAATGTGCGAGTATTTCAAAAAGATAGGGCTTCCGTCTGAATTTATTAACAGCAGCCCGTGTTTTGATGATTTATAGTAACGAAAAAAGGAGGCAAAAATGCTGGACAAAAAAGGCCGGTTATTCGGCAAGGTAAGCGTGGTTGATTTATTTGCGGTGGTTGTGATTGCCGCGATTATTGCGGTGGTTTATTTTAATGTCGGGGGAAGGAGTCATATAAATCCCGGCACGGAGCAACCTGTTTTAATTACGTTTTTCAACCCCGCACTTCACGATTTTACTGCAAATGCTGTTGAAATCGGCGCGGTGGTTATTGACGACGTGAATGAAACTTTTTTGGGTAGGGTGGTTGACGTAGAAATTGGCGAAAGCGTGAGCTTCATGCCCGATATTCACGGCATAGAAACTGCATCGCCAATGGAAGGGCATTCTTCCGTTTATATAACTTCGCGTGTAAACGGACGCATTTCCGACGGCGCGGTTGTGCTTGGCGGAAATGTTTACGGTATTGGCTCAGAGGTTATTATTTGGGCAGGACGCGCAAAAACAATGTTGCATATTTCAGATGTACGGGCAGAATAGGAGAGAATAAAATGTTCAAAGACGCAAAGCTTTTTGGAAAAATTAATATAATTGATTTGTTTATCGTAATCGCGGTTATCGGCGCGGCGATTTTTGGTGTACAGCAATTTAGGTCGGGAGATAGTTTTATCGCTCCTGCACTGGATACACGGGAATTTCTTATTTCATTTTACACAGAAGAAGTAGAAAATTTCAGCGCAAATGCTTTGCAAATTGACGACAGGGTTTTCGACAATGGGCGTAACATTCCTCTTGGAAGGGTTACGGATTTGGTGATTGACGAGGCTGTAATTTGGAACCCCGACCAATACGGCAACACAGTGCGTAGCAATAAGGAAGGATTTTCGTCGGTTGAGATTACTGCAAGACTTAGTGCAGTACCGCACGAGCATGGAATTATGATTGCCGGAAACCGCTACGGAATAGGACATAGTCTTGCGGTTCGTTCAGGAGCAAGCATTATTTTTATGCGAATATCCGGCTTGGAAGAAGTGAATTAACATGGGAACTGGAAGCGTTGTTATAAAAAAAATTCACGCATTTTTATTGTGGCTGAATTATTTTTTTGAATACAGCCTTATTTACCGTGGCGTTGTCGCAGTTAAAAACGCATCGCGCACAAGCCGCTTGTTGAACGCATTTTTATCTACAAACCATCGTGATTATTGGGGCGGCTCATTTATAATGCGGTTTTTGGGATTTATCGCAAATATATTTTTTTCGGGCACGGGTTGGATTGTTCGCTCTCTGCGAAAAGCAAACGAAAACAGTTTTAATAAAAAAGTTTTCGATTTTTGCATAAAACAACGCGGAGCGGACGGCATGGGGTTTTTGGGTTTTTTCGCGAAAACAGTTTCCGGTTGCGCACCCGTCAGACTTGCGCGATGGTTTTTTTGCGAAGAAGTGCAAGCCAAAAATAACGCGGGGTTCAGCATTGCAAGTATTTTTAACCCGAAAATTTGGTACATGCTTTTTCTTCTTGGTTCGCTTATGGTTCCCGGTCATATGTGGAACAATATGTATTTGTTTTTGTTAGCCGTTTTTTTTGCGGGCGTTTTTGCGTTAAAGTGGATTTTAGAAAATGATGCGAAAGCGAAACTTTCTTTTTCAAATATATCTCCCGCGCTGGTGCTTTTTGTTTTTTTCTGCGCGTTAAGTATTTTCACGGGTTACGGCGGTTCGGACAGTGTTCGGGTTTTCGTGATTTTTTTTGCTTGCGTTGTGCATTCTGTTCTCGTTTCGATTGCCCTTAAAGACAAAAATGATTTACGTATTTTTTTCCTTTTAACAGCGGTCGCTTTAATTGTTGTTTCACTTTTTGGTTTTTATCAATTTTTTGGGGGAATCGAAATTCGTGAGGAACTTACGGACCTTGGCGTAAACCCGGGTCTTTCGCGGCTTGAATCCACAATGGGAAACCCAAATAACGACGCGCAAGCATGGGCGATGCTACTGCCATTTGTTCTTGCTGTGGCAATCACAGTAAAAAATGATACCAAGCGGCTGTTTTTATTTGGCGCACTCGCGATTGTAATTGCGGCATTCGCAATGACTTATTCGCGGGCGGGCTATGTTGCGTTAATGGCGGGAGTCGGCGTTTTCGTACTGATGAGCGCGCCTAGACTTGTTCCTATTGCTTTAATCGCGCTGGTTTTCGCGCTGCCGTTTATCCCCGCCGCAATTTTGGAAAGACTTTTCACGCTGGGCCAAGACACTTCCAGCCAATATCGATTTTTAATTTGGGAAGGCGTACGCCGAATGCTTGAAGATTTTTGGGTACAGGGGATCGGCATGGGACCGGCGGCTTTCGTGCGAATTTATCGCGGATATGCCCACCCGCTTGCGGAACGTGCACTTCATTCGCACAACACCTTTTTTGATATCATAACCCACAGCGGAATCGGCGCATTGCTGGCGTTTTTAGCATATCTATTCCGTCTTTTCAAGCGCGGAATATCCAAGCACGTTGCAATTGCCGACAAAGAACAAAAAATCTACATCGCCGCAGGTATTGCCGCCTTAACTGTATTTGGTGTGTTCGGCGTAGGCGAATATTTATGGTTCCATCCGCGTGTAGTGCTTGTTTTTTGGATGGTCTCGGGAATTGTATCGGTTAATAGAATGACGGAGGTAAAATCAAAATAATTACAATTTAAGAAGCGTTATCGGGGTACTTGTGCTTTTAATGCTTGTTACTCCATATTTGTTGACCCCTTTTTCTATAATTTTTTTACATAACTTAAAACATTTTAAATTTTTAATGGTTGATACCTCCTGATACTACCTCACGGGGGATTCATACTTTTTTATATATTGTGCAAAGTATACTGCTTGGAATACAAATGCAAGGAGTGAGAGGATTTGAAAATCTCAAAAAGGCTTTTATTCGGCTTTGTAATGGCTATAATCCTATCCGTAGTAGTGGGCTTTGTGGGCATGGTCGGAATGCGGAGTCTTTATGAATCCGGCATATTCATGTATGAAGAACAGGATGTGGGAATGGAACACTTTCCTTCCGAACAGCCGCAGGATAATAGATTTAAGCATTGAAAATATTCCATCACCGCAGAAGGTAGTATATTCAGCGGATTCCAATGCCCAAGGTGCTTTTTCCAATAATTTGGAAAGCATCACCTTGCGTATATAACCCCGCCAAAAATGACGGAGAAGCGGGGTTTTTTTTTATTATTAAATATGATAAGCTGGAAAAAACGCATACGGAAGGGGCATTTACAAGATGATTTACGCGCTTACAAACGGTCAAAAATTATTATCCAAGCACCGCATTACTTATAAAGTTGTTAGATTTATTGCATCGGGCGGACAGGGTGAGGTCTATGAAGTAGAAGATAAAAACGGTCAGCGGCTTGCGTTGAAATGGTATTTTAAGCATTCCGCCACAAAATATCAGCAAAAATTAATCGAGCGGTTAATCGAACGTGGCGCACCGGACACACGTTTCCTTTGGCCGCTTGATATTATTCAAAAAGATGGGCTTTTTGGATATGTGATGCGTTTGCGTCCTCACATGTATAAAGGAATTGTTGACCTTATGAAGCGCAGAGCAGAACCTACTTTCAGCGCGCTTTGTATGGCGGGAATTAATCTTTCGGATGGGTATCAATGTTTACATTCGCAAGGGCTTTGTTACCGCGATATTTCCTTTGGGAATTTATTTTTCGATCCCGCGAACGGCGATGTTTTAATCTGCGACAACGATAACGTAACCGTAAACCGCGACACTGAAAGCGCGACAAACGGAACGCCGCGTTTTATTGCCCCGGAAATAATTACAGGGAAAAAATCGCCGTCAACAGAAACAGATTTGTATTCGATGGCGGTTTTATTATTTTATATGTTCATGCTACATCACCCGCTTGAAGGTGCGGTAGAAGCAAATATAAAATGTTTCGACGCTAAGGCAATGGAAAAAATCTACGGATACGAGCCTATTTTTATTTGGGACCCGGCAAACGAAAAAAATCGCCCAATTCCTGGATATCAAGATAACGCGATTATTTTTTGGAAGATGTATCCGCCGTATTTGAGGGATATGTTCACGCGCGCATTCACGAAAGGGCTTCTCGATGTAAATGCCCGCATCGTTGAAAAAGAATGGAAAGACGCGTTTGTCACCTTGAAAAACAGCATTTTGTATTGCCAAAGCTGCGGCAAAGAAAATTTCTTTAATAAAAAACCTGTCTGCTGGTCATGCAAAGCGTTCATCTCCCCTCCCCCACGCCTTAACATCAAAGGGCAACTCGTTATGCTAAACCAAAACAGCGTTGTTTTCGGGCATCATTTACACGGCAATTTTGATTTCTCGACCGTTGTGGGCAAACTTTCTCAACACCCTTCGCAACCGGGAAAATGGGGACTTACAAATTCTACGAAAGATAACTGGAGCTTTATCAAAACAAACGGCGACACTTCCGTAATAGAACCAGGTAAAACCGCACCGCTTATTTCCGGCGCGAAAATTAATTTCGGCCCGGCAGAGGGTGTAATTGAGTAGTTGACATTGTGAAATGTAAATGTTGAAGATGTTGTAAAAGAAGTCGGTGTTACACGCGGGACTTTCTACCATTCCTAAAGCAAGCAGCACAAGTTATTTTCGTTTTGTTTAACTCATGGTTAGCCACGGATGTATTTAAAGTTTCTTATGAGGAATACACCGAAAAAGTCGAATACTTGATGTATATAAGCGATTTAATGGGTGTCCCTATCTTGGACGAAGATTTTAAAGAACGGCTTTTAAAAATGTATTAAATATTCATGTGAAAACAGGGGTGACACAATCGAGTCATGATTACCGATATTTTAAGAATTTTCGACGAACTTTATCCATTCGACGGCAAATGTTTTTTAAATTATGAAACGCCGTGGCAATTGCTTTTTGCTACTATTTTGAGTGCACAATGCACGGATGATTGCGTTAACGCGGTAACAGCGGAATTGTTTATAAAGTTCCCTACCCTATCGGCTTTCGCAGATGCAGATATCAGCGAGATTGAAAAAGCCGTTTTTCAAACAGGGTTTTACCGCAACAAAGCGCGTCATTTGCAGGGCAGTGCGCAAAAACTTTTGTTCGAACATAACGGCGAAGTCCCTTCCGACATTTCGCAGCTAACCGCACTTCCCGGAGTCGGGCGAAAAACCGCCAACGTAGTGCGTGGACATATCTTTAAAATTCCAAGCATAGTAGTAGATACACACGTTAAACGCGTCTCGAACCGGCTTGGGATTACGCGTCATACCGACCCGGTAAAAATCGAGCATGAATTAATGGAAATTCTGCCCGAAATACATTGGATTCCTTATAATCAACAAGCCATTACTCACGGGCGGAAAATTTGCACCGCACGAAGCCCCCGATGCAACGAATGCGCACTAAGCTTCCAATGCTTTTCAATTGACGATAACGCCAAAACATGAGATATTAGTGAAAAATGTGACGGAAGGACGAGCGTAATGAGAATAATTAAATACTTACCGAACACACTTTCAATCTCGCGAATTATTTTAGCGATTTCATTATTATTCATAACCGCGCTTTCGCCGCTGTTTCTTGTAATTTACACAATGGCCGGCATAACCGACATGATTGACGGGCCTATTGCGAGAAAACTTAATGCGGTAACTCCGCTCGGCGCGAACCTTGACGGCATTGCGGATTATACATTTACGGCAATCGGAATTTTCCGCATTGTTCCCGCGCTCCGGCCGCATCCGATACTTGTTGTAATCATTGTTACTATGATTGTGGTAATGAAAGGCACAGGCATGATAGTAGGCTACATACGCTACAAACAACTTATGATGATGCACACATACGGCGCGAAAGCCGGTGCTATGCTTGCGTTTTTGTTCCCTTTGGTTATATCAATCACGGGGTTTGATGTAAACATTTTAGCAGTTTTCCTGGGGCTTTACGCGTTCTTATTCCTCTCGGAAGAAATAATTATTAACATGATACTTCCGGAGCCAAACCGCGACATCTGCGGGCTTCGCGAAGCACTCAGGTTCAGAAGGGAAAAACTGACAACGAATGAATAAAAATTTCATAAAAGAAATTTGCAAAGAAGAAGGCATTCAGTTTGAATGCCTTTCTTTTGATTATATAACGCGTCTTACGAAAAACGGTGTTTCTCGACATATTTTCGGCGCGTATTGGGATTTGAACTCTGCGGCGGCAGACCGTATTGCTTGCGACAAAACCGCTTGCTATTTGCTTCTAAAAAAAAGCGGAATCCCTGCGATAGTCCACGAACTTTTGTGTAATCCGCTTCGCCGCAGCGGTTTTACGGGAAAAGACGGCGAGTGGGTACGAGCCGTAAAGTTTTTCAAAAAATATAATAACAAAGTTGTTTTAAAGCCAAACCGAGGCACAATGGGGCAAGATGTTTACCTATGCCAAACAATGCCCGAGATTGAAACAGCCGCCCACGCAATTTTTCAAAACAACCCCGATGCCGCACTTTCACCATATCACGAAATTGAAAACGAATACCGCGTATTCTATTTAAACGGCAATGCCTGCTTTGCCTATGGTAAAGCAAAAGGATCTACATGGCAGCACAATCTTTCGCAAGGCGCGGTTGCTTTTGAAATTTCCCTCTCTGATAAAGAAAAAATTGCTAAACTGAAAAATTTATCAACACACGCCGCCGAATGCATTGGAATAACCTTCGCGTCAATTGACATTGCAGAATTTGCGTCCGGCGAATTTGCTGTAATGGAAATAAACTCCGGTGTACAAGCCCGCCAACTGTTGGAACAACTTCCGCATTTGCAACCCGTAATAAAAAATATTTTTACGGAAGCTGTGAAACTTCTTTTTTAATATTTTTATGGTAAAATACATTCAAAAAAGGAGTTGCGCATGGGAATAATATTTGAAAAATATCGTTCGGGAATTAATCTTGGCGGATGGATTTCCCAATGCAAGTACGAAAAAGAACATATCGCGGAATTTATAAAAGAAGACGACATGAAAAAACTCGCGTCATGGGGGCTTGACCATATTCGTTTGCCAATCGATTATCCTGTTTTGGAAAGCGACGATGCGCCTTTTGTTTATCAGCAAGAAGGATTTGCGGTAATTGATAATGTTTTAAAATGGTGCAAAGCGGCCGGGTTAAATCTTGTGCTTGACCTTCATAAAGCACCCGGCTATGCCTTTTACAACACTGTCGAGGAAAATAATTTTTTCACGAACGAAACCTCACAAAAACGTTTTGTTTCGCTTTGGGAAGAATTCGCAAAACGCTACAAAAACGAGGGCGACAATGTAATTTTCGAACTGATGAACGAAATTGTTGACGCACACGGCGACACATGGAATAAAATCGCACGTCGCGCAATAGAAGCAATTCACGCGATAGACCCTAACCGTTATATTTTGCTGGGCGGTCCACATCATAATTCGGCTCCCGGGCTTTCAACTTTGGAAATTTGGGACAACCCGCGTGTTCTGTATAATTTCCATTTCTACGAGCCAATGTATGTAACACATCAACGCGCATACTGGATTGAACTCAAAGACACCGGAATAGAGCAACCATATCCCGGCAAAGTTATGGGACTGGATATTTTAAAACCTATTATGTCGGAAAATCCCATCCAATACCCGATTGTGGACGAAACCACGTTTTTCGATATAAATTATCTTGAAAAAGTACTTGCCCCCGCGATTGAATTTTCCCAAAAACACGGCAAAGAATTATACTGCGGCGAATACGGCGTAATCGAGCTTGCAGATTTAAAAAGCCGAATAGACTACATCAAAGATATCAACGTGATTTTTGAAAAATACCGCATGGGCCGTGCCCTTTGGACTTATAAACGCATGGACTTTCCGTCGATTGATGAAAATGGAGAAGCTATTTCGCAGGAACTTGTGGAAATACTGGGGAGGAAAAATTAATGTCAAACGTAAAATTTTTTTCAGGGGAAAACATACCTTTAGAAATGCATAAAGTACGCATGGTGCAACGCGTGTACCTTAACCCAATCGAAGATCGTGCAAAAAGCATTGCGGAAGCCGGTTATAACACTTTCCTTTTGCGCAACAGAGACATCTTTTTGGACATGCTTACAGACAGCGGTGTAAACGCAATGAGCGAAAACCAATATGCGTCAATGCTGCAAGCCGACGACAGCTATGCCGGAAGCGAAACATATTATCGTCTTGAAAAAGTATTGCAGGATATGTTTAACATGGAATATTTTCTGCCCGCGCATCAAGGCCGCGCCTGCGAACATATATTAGCAAAACTCATGGTAAAGCCCGGCTCCACCGCGATAATGAACTACCACTTCACCACAACAAAGGCTCACATCTGTATGCTGGGCGGTAAAATAGAAGAAATCATCATAGACGAAGGCTTGCAAATTACAAGCGACCTCGACTTCAAGGGCAATCTTGATATCGAAAAATTAAAAGAAGCAATCGCGCGTTTGGGCAAAGACAATATTTGCTTCGTGCGAATCGAAGCGGGAACAAACCTTGTTGGCGGACAACCCGTTTCAATGGAAAATATGCGTGAAGTATCAAAAATTTGCCGCGCTGAAGGACTTACTTTGGTTTACGACGCAAGTCTTCTTTCCGATAATTTATATTTTATCAAAACACGGGACCCCAATTTCAAAGACACCGACATTAAAGAAATAACCCGCGAAATTGGTTCTCTAATGGATGTAATTTATTTTTCCGCAAGAAAATTAGGCGCGGCACGCGGTGGCGGAATATTAACATCCGACCGCGATATGTTCATGCAAATGCGCGAAATGATTCCTCTTTACGAAGGATTTTTAACCTACGGCGGGATGTCGGTACGCGAAATGGAAGCAATGGCAATCGGCTTGCAAGAATCGTTGGACATTGACATCATAAGTCAAACACCGATTTTCGTTGAAGTTTTGTGCAATGAGCTTCTTGCGAAGGGCGTACCCGTTGTTACGCCGCCGGGCGGTTTGGGCTGCCACGTAGACGCGCGACAATTCTGTGAACATATCCCGCAAGAAAAATATCCAGCAGGTGCACTTGCCGCCGCATTTTATTTATGCAGCGGAGTTCGCGGAATGGAACGCGGAACCCTTTCCGAGCAACGTAACCCCGACGGCAGCGAAACTTTGGCACATATGGAACTGCTTCGTTTGGCGTTCCCGAAACGCGTTTTCACCTTATCACAAGTAAAATATGTAGCCGACCGTCTGACATGGCTTTACGAAAATAGAAAACTAATCGACGGTCTAATCTTTGAAGAAGAGCCTCGAGTACTGCGCTTTTTCTTCGGTCGTTTGAAACCAATAACAAATTGGCCGGAAATACTTTTAGCGAAATTCCGCGAAGATTTTGGGGAAAGCTTGTAACATAGAAAGAGAACCCAACGCACAAATAACATCGGTAGATTCCGCCGATTGCCCGGCGGATTTAACAGCCTGTTGCAAACTTTCGCAAACGGTTGTATCTACCGATGTTTTTTTGATAATAACTTTTCCCAGCTCCACTGCGGGTAATGCACGCGAGCTTTTGGGTGTTACCAAATAAAACTTCTTCGCGTGCGGAATTAATAATTCCACCATTTTTTCATAATCTTTATCCGATAAAACGCCGAAAATAAAAATCGGCTTTTTTCCGTTACATATTTTTTTAAGAGTCTCCAAAGTCACTTGCATTCCCTGCGGATTATGCGCGACATCTATTATTAACAAGGGTTCTTTTTGTATGACTTGAAAGCGGCAGAGCCATTTTGTTTTGCGTAAACCGTTTTCCAACGCGCTTTTGGGAATATCCCAACCACGTGAACGCAAAATCCCCACGGTTTCGATTACAACAGCGGCGTTGCGTAACTGATGTTCGCCCAATAATGGAATTTTTAAATTATCATGTCCTTTGTAGCTAAAAATTTGACCGTCAAGCTTTGCTTCTGCGAGCATAATTAAATCACTTTCCGCAAATATTACGGAAGAATTCATTTCAATACATTTTTCACTAATAACATTTTCAACGGTATCAACCTGCGGATGACACACAACCAAGCCGTCTTTTTTTATAATCCCAGCTTTTTCGCTAGCGATTTTTTCCACCGTGCCGCCAAGCTGCACCATATGATCAAGCCCGATTGCCGTAATTACCGCAACTTCCGGCGTCTCTATCACATTTGTACTATCCAAGCGCCCACCCATTCCAACTTCCAATACAACTATGTCACATTTTTCCCAAAAAAAATGCAAAAACGCAAGCGCGGTTATTATTTCATATTCGGTTGGCGAGTCTGACATTTGTTGTTTTTTCAAATGCTCTACTAGCGTAATAATTTCTTTACCGGAAATATACTTTCCGTTTATTTGTATCATCTCGTTGAATTTTTCAATATACGGCGACGTATACAAACCCGTTTTGTATCCGGATTCTGCTAAAACACTTGCCAGCATAGCCGCCGTCGAACCCTTGCCGTTTGTTCCTGCAATGTGTATAAATTTCATTTTCTTTTGCGGATCATCAAGCAGCCGCATTAACTCTTTAATCCGCGAAAGCCCCAAAACACTGCCCTTCCACGATGTTCCGTAAATAAAATTCATTGCTTGATTTAATGTCATGTTATATACCCTCTCTTTGTAATAATGCGATTCGTTAATTTTAATTAAACTACTATATAACAATTATAGCGCAGCAGACACAAAATTTTTTGAAGGGAATCATCTTAATGAGAGAACAACAAAAACGTATCACAGCTCTTATTTTAACAATCATCATGATTTTTTCAAATATCTCGCCCTTGTTCGCCATTGAGGGCAGCAACACCGACGAAGCCGTTGAGACAGAATCAAGCGTAATCTATAACGTTCCTGCCGATTACTCAGAATCCGTTAATATTCTGCCAGAGCCGGAGCAGGCAGAGATAATTCTTCTGCCCTTACCGGGTACCATTACAGGTAACGGCTGGTCATTTACCGGTGCCGGCGGCGGAGTTCTTACATTACACAACGGTGCCAATGTCATCATTAGAATGCACCCGGAAACTACTCACACCACAAATCGTATTGTGGTTAACGGCAATGTCACTGCCGAGCTGGATAATGTGGTGATAGGTGCTTCTCCCACAACCGCTATTGCGAGTACACCTATTCTACTGAATACCGGTGCTGATTTAAACTTGTTTATCAGAGGTACAAACGTCCTAAGAGCCGGCGGCGGCGGTGCGGGCATAGGCGGAGCGGCGGGAGGCTCTGCCGGCGGTGCGGGCGGACACAGCGGTAATATTACCATTAACGGGGGGCGTGTTACTGCACAAGCAGGAGGTACCCGATTTACCGAGTTAGCAATACCGGCTGAACGGGGTACTTTTGAAGGCACATTTACACGGGCGCACCCCGGCAATAATGTACGCGGCGCGGCAGGTATCGGCGGCGGAAGCCCCACCGAAGTGGGTGCAAGCGGCGGTAATGCCTACAATATAACCATTAACAGAGGAAGAGTAAGGGCATACGGTACCGGTCAAAGCGCAGGTATAGGCGGAGGCGGTTCTATCCACAACAACCACGGAGCCGGCGGAAGGCTTGTGGGTACCATCTATATTACCGGCGGTTATGTAACGGCAACGGGCAGCGGCAACGGCGCATGCATAGGCGGCGGCGGTGCCGGTAACGGCTCGGGTATTCCGGGTACTGTTAACCAAATTTTCATTTCACCCGGCACTCACGTTGACTCCCTTCGCTGGCGTTCTAACGATTTCGGCGATAATGGGCGCTGTAACTTCGCCGATTGTACCGGACACTTTGTCCCACACGTAGGCCCGGGCTCAAACGGCCCCAGTTTTCTATTGTTTTTGCCCAACCCTCCGTTTACCGGCGTATATTTTGACAGGCACTTTGAAAACCCTCGGCCTGGTCATGCTTGGGTAACGTTTGACCTTGCGGACGGAAGTTTCGGATACCTCGATAATCCAAGAAGGCCCATTGTTCCGGCTCCGCAAGAGGTACTAATTGGAGAGTCATATGTGTTAAATTCCAATGCCCCTCTTAATAACCGTGAATATCCAAGAATGGTTGAAGGGTTTCCTGCACAGCCTTTTTCGCGTCCCGAGCACACATTTAACGGTTGGTTTCCGCCTGTGGGTACTCATATCAGGGCAAACACAACCATAACTGCCGTATGGCGGATGGAAGGTTTTCACAGCGTAGTATTTGACTATATGGGTAACGCACAGGACGTTCTTTTAGCCGCACAAGTCAATGACCCCGGAATAACCATGCCCGGCCCTTTCAGAACAGGCGGTGGAACCGCAGTACAAAATATACCTATTTCTCAGCAAGCCGACGTACATTCAAGCGCACACCTGCCGGTAGTATTTAACCACGGCTGGGAATCTACCCGCGCGAGGGTTATAGTTCCTTGCTCTTAAATAGTATAATCGTGTGTTTGGACACCAATACTCCCCTGCAAAACGGAAACGGTTTGAACTGTGTGCCGTGGTAAGTTCTATACCAAAAGCGGAGTAGCGGTAGGAGTGCAGTACATTCCTGTTGTTGTCTGTGCGCTGAACGACATCACCACGGGCGTTGTAAAGATACCAGCCGTTTTGCTGGCTTCGGATTAAACGTCCGTCAGGAGTTCTGTGAAATATGTCTGCGCCGGAGAGTACGGGATGTGAGCCATTCCAAACATAGGTGGTTGTGGTAGTGGATGTATAAACTATCGAACCCGAATGGCGAAGTCCGTCTGCTCTGTAAGCGTAGACTATGCCCGGTGAAGGAAAACTGTGACTGGTC
>Ga0131853_10000481_pt1 | contig 73355 bp, 66 predicted proteins | sample TergutLab28metaG_FD_92764 | JGI IMG/M metagenome (GOLD analysis project Ga0131853, IMG submission 92764) | Labiotermes labralis P1 segment gut microbial communities from Petit-Saut dam, French Guiana - Lab288 P1 (version 2) (version 2) | ecosystem: Host-associated > Arthropoda: Insects >... | reverse complement strand
GTAATACCCATACTGCGACGTAGTAAAAACTATGTCCTCACGCCATACACGCTTGTCAGGGATAGCAGGGATGTGCTATACTGGGGAAGCGGTGGGGCCCGTGAGGGTCATGCATGGGGTGGTGTTTTCACCCTATGACATCGGGAAGCGCTAACTTGCCCGGTGCCATCGCGTTTTTTAATTTTGATCGGACTTTCCAGCCCTATAAGTAGTGTATCATAGGTTGGGCGATAAGGCAAGGGGAAATTGAGGGGCCGTGTTCAAATGCGTTGATACACTGTGCGCCCCTACTTGTAATATCGCGGCAATCATTTTCACTTCCACCTCTTTACATTATCAAAAAACTGTGGTACTATACTACAGCTTATATCTATCCCCTTGCTGGGACACAGGATACAGCCGGATTTTCACGTTCGGCGCCTTTCCGCCTGTCTCTCCGCTCGGTGGACAATTTTTGAAACAAGAAAGGACAAGACAACATGATCACAAAAGACCAAAAGACCACCGTCATCACCGACAACCGCACCCACGAGACCGATACCGGTTCCCCCGAGGTACAGGTCGCCATTTTGACGGAGCGGATCTCCCAACTGACAGAGCACCTCAAAATCCACAAGAAAGATAACCACTCCCGCCGTGGCCTCTTGAAGATGGTCGGTAAGCGCCGCAGTCTGCTCGACTATCTGGCCAAAAAAGACGTGGAGCGCTACAGGGCCTGTATCGCAAAGCTGGGCATTAGAAAGTAAGTCATATTGAGATGGGCGGTCACTTTGTCCGCCCATTCTTCACATGTGCCACATGTTTTTCGGCCAATTCGGGGATACTACCCGTTGGTAATATATCAATTTAAAAGGAGTAATCCATCCATCTTAGCAGTTGAACGTGGGTCTCGGTGTGCGCCGGGGGTCAGGTTCAAGTGCTAAAATCGGATCGTCTACTCCTTTTAGAAAAAAGGAGTAATCATATGCAAAGCATCAAACGTGAATTTCCAGAGCAGAGAACATTTTCAATGGACTTCGCCGGACGGCCTCTCACCATGGAGATTGGCAAACTGGCGGAGCTGGCAAACGGGTCGGTCTTAGTCAAATACGGCGAGACCACGGTCCTGGCCACCGCCACCGCCTCTTCCCGGCCCAAAGACGGGATCGACTATTTCCCCCTGGCTGTAGATTTTGAAGAAAAACTCTACGCCGTGGGCCGGATTCCCGGCTCTTTCCTGCGGAGAGAGGGCAGACCCTCCGAGCGGGCCATGCTGGCCGGCCGGATGATTGACCGCCCCATGCGGCCCCTCTTCCCGGCTGACCTGCGCAATGACGTGGTCATCACCTGTACGGTACTGTCTGTGGATCAGGACTGCAGCCCGGAGATCGCGGCTATGGTAGGCGCATCCGCCGCCGTGTGTATCTCTGATATCCCATTCAACGGCCCCATCGCCTCTGTGGGTCTGGGCTATGACGGGACAAACTTCCTGTTAAATCCCACCAGAGAACAAAATGCCACCAGCCAGATGTACGTGACCGTTGCGGGCAACATGGACAAGATCGTCATGATCGAAGCCGCCGCCCAGGAGGTCTCCGACGAGACTATGCTGGAGGGCATCAAGTTCGCCCACAAAGAGATCCAGCGGGTGATTACACTGATCAACCAGATGGTGAGCGAGATCGGCAAAGAGAAATTCTCCTACGAGCAGGCCGCATTCAATAGCGCATTGTATGACCTGGTAGTAGAAAATTTCATGCCCCGTTTCGAGCACGCCATGGAGACCGACGACAAAAATGTCCGGGAGGCCAGGATCAACGAGATCTACACCGATATTGCCGTCCAGTACGAGGAGGCGCACCCCGACTTTGCCAGCCAGTGGGATGAGATCAATTACAAGCTCCAGAAGAAAGTCGTCCAATCCTGGCTACTCAAAGGCAAGCGGGTGGATGGACGCGGTATGGATCAGATTCGCGCCCTGGGCGCCGAAGTGGCCGTACTCCCCGTGGTACACGGCTCCGGGCTCTTTACTCGCGGCCAGACCCAGGTTTTGAGCATCACGACCCTGGACACAATCTCCGCCGCACAGAAATTGGACACCATCTACGAGGAGGAGTCCAAGCGGTTTATGCACCACTACAACTTCCCTGCATTCTCCGTGGGCGAGGCCAGAGGCAGCCGCTCCACCAACCGGAGAGAATGGGGCCACGGCGCACTGGTAGAAAAGGCACTGGAACCCGTAATCCCCCCCATGGAGGAGTTCCCCTATGCCATCCGTGTGGTCTCCGAGGTGCTCAGCTCCAACGGCTCCACGTCCCAGGGTTCCGTCTGCGGCAGCACTCTGGCGCTCATGGACGCCGGGGTACCCATCAAGGCCCCTGTGGCCGGCATCTCCTGCGGTCTCATTACCGATGAGGCCGACGAGAGCAACTGGACCATTTTCATCGACATCCAGGGCGTGGAGGACTTCCACGGCGAGATGGACTTTAAAGTGGCCGGCACAAAAGACGGCATCACCGCCATCCAGATGGATCTGAAAAACAATGGCCTGACCTATGAGGTCATCGAGGCCGCTCTGAAACAGACCAACGAGGCCCGCCAGCACATCCTGGACGATGTGATGCTCCCCACCATTTCCGAGCCACGGGCGGAACTGGCCCCCACAGCGCCCAAGATGATCCAGATGAAGATCGACGTGGAAAAAATCCGCGAAGTCATCGGCTCCGGCGGCAAGACCATCCAGAAAATCGTGGCCGAGACCGGCGCGAAAATCGATATCGAGGACGACGGCAACATCTATATCTCCAGCAGCGACATTGAGGCCTGCCGGGCCGCCAAGGCGACCATCGACAACATCGTCTTCGTACCTGAAGTGGGCGGCCTGTACTACGGCAAAGTGGTGCGGATTTTACCCATCGGCGCATTTGTGGAACTGGTTCCCGGCAAGGACGGGATGGTACACATCTCCAAGTTAGAAAACCACCGGGTGGAAAAAGTCGAAGACGTCCTCAAAGAGGGCGACATGACCTGGGTCAAGGTCACGGAAATTGACGAGCGGGGCCGGGTAAATCTCTCCCGGAAAGACGCCATCAAAGAGCGCAACCGCATGGGACTGACGGACTAACCCGACAGCGTCCACTGGTTTCCTTCGTCTACGCATATTGTCTGTGAAGTTATTTGAGCGAGTGGTCCTTCTACACTCGTTCAAATATTATACAAGGAGAAACGCACATGGCAGCTATTCTATATGTGGTAGTCCCTTGCTATAAAGAGGAAGAGGTGCTGCCCGAGACGGCAAAGCGGCTCTGCGCAAAGTTGGAGGGCATGATCCAAGCGGGCAACATTTCTTCCGCCTCTAAAATCCTGTTCGTCAATGACGGCTCCACGGACCACACATGGGAGCTGATCAGGGACTTGCAGAGCGAGAACCCCATCTTTGCGGGCGTGAACCTGTCCAGGAATCGGGGCCATCAAAATGCGCTTTTGGCCGGACTGATGGTGGCGAAAGACAAGGCCGACATCGCCATTTCTATGGACGCGGACTTACAGGACGACATAGACGCTGTGGATGAGATGTTAGAGAAGTTCAATCAGGGGTTCGACATCGTCTACGGGGTGCGCAGCAAGCGGAAGAAAGACAGCCGATTTAAGCGTATCACTGCCGAAGGGTTTTACAAGCTCATGGGGATCATGGGTGTAGATATCGTCTTCAACCACGCAGACTACCGGCTCATGAGTAAGCGGGCGCTGGAGGGATTGGCCGAATTTAAAGAAGTCAACCTCTTCCTGCGGGGCATCGTCCCCATGATTGGCTATCCCGCTGCCACTGTCCTGTACGAACGGGCGGAGCGTTTTGCCGGGGAGACCAAATATCCCCTGAAAAAAATGCTGGCCCTCGCCTTTGAGGGGACCACCTCCCTCACAATCCGACCAATTCGTATGATTTCCGTCGTCGGGCTGCTCTCCTTTTTCGTCAGCATTGCAATGTTGATTTATTTCATTATCGACTACGCCCTGGGCGGCACGACGGCGGGGTGGGCATCGACTGTCGTCTCCATCTGGGCCATCGGCGGCCTGCAACTGTTGGCCATCGGTGTAGTTGGCGAATACATCGGGAAAATCTATCTGGAAGTCAAAGGGCGACCTCGATATATCATCGAGCAGATTCTGCTGGATGACGGGGGATCAGGCGAAGCGTAGAAATTGTTCAAACTATGAAAAAACTGCGTTCGGAGAAGGGCTCCGAACGCAGTTTTACTTTTTTGACGCTATGGTTTAATCCAACGCATAGATACTAATTCTGCTGCTGGTTGATGAGAGTCGGAACTGGGCGTCATCACGGCCTCCGGTTATGACGGGGATATCACTTTCAAATCTGCCGGATACGGAAGCGTGTTGTACGCTGATCGGCCCCTCGTCAGGGACAGTTACCGTGATCGTGCCGGATGTGGTATTGGCGCTGAGACTTGCAGGCAGGGTCGTGCTGACAATCTCTATCCGCCCGGAGACGCTCCTTGTAGAAACATCTTCAAATGCGCCGGAGAGTTCTTGTCCGCCCGATGTGGTGTTTGTATCCAGAATCTGTGCGTGTACATCGGCAAGCGTAATTCTGCCGGATACGCTTCTTGCGTTCATCTCGTCTGCAGCCGTGTCGGAGATCGTAATCCTGCCGGATGTCGTATTTGCCGTGAGCGTCCGTACTGAGATGCCGTTGAGGGCAACCCTGCCGGAGACAGTACGCACATTCAGAGAGCCGGCGCTTAAATCGGTGACGTCTACATGCCCCGACACTGATCGGACGGTGGCATAGTTAAAGTTCCCCATCAGCGCATATGGAATCTGCACCTCCAGATTCTTGGGCGGCATATTCTGCATCAGGCCACGGCTGGTTGCAAAGTCGATCTGCAGTTGTCCGCCCGAGGTAGCGAGTCGAAGCTGTTCCCCGTCCCGCAGTTCCCGCTGGCTAAACTCTGTAATCTGGATGTCACTGCCATCAAAGGGCGTGATGGTCACGTTGCCCGCCACCCAGTCGATGTATAGGGAATCCACATCATCTGTGGATACGCGATACGTTCCCTGTTCTTCAAACGGCCCCGTGAAAGAGCCAATCCCGCCGCCGAACCAAGACACACCCGATCCGCCCCCGAATATGGGGCCGACCAGGAACCAGGCGGCGAGCCCTATGAGCACAACGGCGCTTATGATCCAGCAAATGACTGTAATGATCCTCACTCTGCTCAATTGCTCCACCTCACTTCTTCTTGGAAAAGAAAATGTTAATAATAGATTCGATTGCGGCACCCAGGATAAAAATGATCCAGGTGATGTGCCACGCAAATGTCCAGAAGCTGATAATGAAATACAGGGCGACAATAATTGACCACAGGGCAGTGGAAATTGCACGGCGTAGCGCTCTGCGGTCATGTGTCTCCGCCTGCCATTCCCGGAATTCTTCGACCATGGTATCCGACTCTTTGTGATATCTCGGTTTTGTCATAGCGTTGTAGATCAAGAGTCCCGTGGAGCCTGCGATCATAAGAAGCGTGATGACGAACCCGATTGTGCCGGCACCTCTGCCGCCGAATGTGCCGAACAGAATCCACGGCAATACGCTGAGAATATATCCCGTCACGGCGACGGCTGTGAACATGGCCGATTTTTGAAGTGCGGCTTGATCCGGCTCGGATACAGCGCTTGTTTCGATCTCTTTTAACAGCGTGCTCACGTCGCCGATGCCCGCCACGGCGATATTGAATGCCGCTTCCGGTGTTTTGCCCTCTGCAATCAGATCTTTGTATTTGTCCTCTAAATTCTGAATCATTTCCTCTTTGAGTTCCACGGCCTTTCTCGTGGGAGGGGTCCCCTCGAATAGGTCGTCAACGTATTTGCGCAATTTGTTTTCCATCGTTATTTTTCCTCCAATTCAATTAACTTTTCAATCATCTCTTTTGCCGTCCGCCAATCGCCGATTAGGCTGTTGTACGTATCACGGCCTAACTGGGTGATACTGTAGTATCGCCGTCGGGCGCCGGTCTGTTCATCGCCCCAGTAAGACGAGATGCATCCCGCCTGTTCCAGTCGCCGAAACGCAGTATAGAGGGTGGCCTCTTTCAGCTCATATTTGCCCTGGGTTTTTTGCTGTATGGACTTGTTGATCTCATATCCATAATTATCACCGCCCATGAGCTTGGCGAGAATAATCGTATCTGTGTGACCTCGTATCAGATCAGACGCTATAGACATGGTACACCTCCTGCCAAAATAGATTGGATTGCTTTGTATATAATAAGTCATAATACATCGCCTGTCAAGGTATATTTGAAAAATAAATAAAAACAGATCGATTGAGTTGTTGTTCTCTGCTCAAACGATCTGTTTTCTATACTAGATTACCTTCAAAAGCGAGACGCTTTTGAAGGGCAGGCACTCGCCTATCATTGTTTCTGTCGCTACTGCTCTGCCAAAACCCTGCACATCAAAATGTGTACCGCGCCGGAGAGGCGGTTCAATGCCCGGATCAAGTCCGGCCGGGATACGCCGTCCTTTGATTCAAATGCCGAAACAGCAGCTGCCTCTGTCTCCCGGACGGCAGTCCGCAAGCTGTTGAGCAGAGCGCTTGTCTTGCCCTGTGTATAGTCCGGCAAGGCCATCTGCTCGACATTGAAAAATTTCTGTGGGTTGTGAGATTGTTCCCGGAGTTCTTTATAGGTCAGCCCGATAATTTGCGCTGTTGTAAGGGACGTATCCAGCACTTCGCATCGCATGATCTCCCGCAGATACGTCAGGATATCTTGTAAATCCGCGATTAGCGCCTCCTGCTCGCCTACGGCCTGGAGTTGGCACTGGATCAGCACGACCTGGGCCTGGAGGCTGTCCAGCTTTCCGCGAAAAATAATCCGCGGGTGATTTTTGGATACCAAAGCATCACCCAAGAGTTGTGTCATGTGTTCCGGTTTGTTTGTCATATTCTCCACCTCTTTGTGTGCTCAATTGTACTACATGGATTGACGATTTGAAATACTTTTTATTTGTGAAAAATATACAATTCAATTGACAAATGAAACCATTTCTGGTATTGTGGGTCTAATAGATACGATCTGAAACATCAGACAGGAGGGCCAAGGATATGAGCGAAGAGAAAAAGAAACTGACCCGAACAAGCGGGGCGCCGGTGTCGAATCATCAGGATGTCCTCACCGCGGGGCCGCGGGGGCCGCTGGTCATGCAGGATGTGTGGTTTTTAGAGAAGATGGCCCACTTTGACAGAGAAGTGATCCCCGAGCGGCGGATGCACGCCAAAGGCAGTGGGGCCTTCGGCACATTTACAGTGACCCACGATGTAACAGCGTACACCAAGGCCAAGCTATTTTCCGAAATCGGCAAGGAGACCGAGGTGTTCACCCGTTTCTCCACCGTGGCAGGGGAGCGGGGCGCGGCAGACGCAGAGCGGGATATCCGGGGATTTGCCACCAAGTTTTATACGGAGGAGGGCAACTGGGATCTGGTGGGGAACAACACCCCTGTGTTCTTTATCCGAGACCCCATCCACTTCCCCGACCTCAACCACGCCGTCAAGCGTGATCCGAAGACGAATATGCGCTCGGCGCAAAACAACTGGGATTTTTGGACCATGCTCCCCGAGGCGCTCCACCAGATTACCATCGTCATGTCTGACCGGGGCATCCCCGACGGCTATCGGCATATGCACGGGTTTGGCAGCCATACATACAGTTTGCTCAACGAGAAGAATGAGCGGGTATGGGTCAAATTCCACATGAAGACCCGGCAGGGAATCCAAAACCTCACAGACACCGAGGCGGCGGAACTAATCGGAACAGATCGGGAGAGCGCCCAGCACGATCTGTTTTTCGCCATCGAACGGGGAGAGTTCCCCCGCTGGGACGTAAAACTCCAAGTCATGACGGAGGCCCAGGCGAAAGCCCACAGAGACAACCCCTTTGATATCACAAAAGTCTGGAGCCAGAAGGAATATCCCCTGATTGACGCAGGTGTCCTAGAACTCAACCGCAACCCGGAAAACTATTTTGCCGATGTAGAACAGGCGGCCTTCAACCCCGCCAACGTCGTCCCCGGTATCGGGTTTTCTCCGGATAAACTGCTACAGGGCAGACTTTTTTCCTATGGCGACGCCCAACGGTATCGGTTGGGGGTCAACCACGCGTCCATCCCGGTCAATGCGCCCAAATGTCCGGTACACGCCTATCACCGGGACGGCCTCATGCGGGTGGACGGCAACTATGGCGCTACGAAGGGGTATCACCCCAACAGCTTTGGAGAGTGGGTGGAGCAACCGGAATACAGTGAGCCGCCTTTGGAACTTCAGGGCACCCTCGATCACCACGATCCCTATATCAATGACGACTGTTTCTATCAGCCGGGTGACCTCTACCGTCTGATGACGGCGGACAAGCGCAATGCTCTGATCCAAAACACGGCGGCCAATATCGCCCCCGTGACGGATAACGTCAAGTACCGCCACACCGCCCACTGTTATCTGGCCGATGGGGAATACGGCCAGCGGATGGCGGAGGCCCTGGGACTGGATATGAATCGGGTGGTGGAACTCGCAAAAATGGATCGGAAGGAACGGCTGCACGCGACCAGTGAGGCAGTCTGGGCGCAATAGGTGGGATTCAAACAAGTTCTCTTACTCTTGGCGGGATTTATTAGTTTAGGATTCGGCGCTGTGGGTGTGGCCCTTCCGGTCTTGCCCACAACGCCGTTTGTCCTGTTGGCCGCCATCTGTTTTTCTGCAAGCAACGAAAAAATGGCCCGGTGGCTGGAAAAGAGCCGGGTCTTCGGGCCGTATATCGAAAATTATCGCACAAAGGCGGGGATCCCCATATGGCTAAAATGCGCCAGCATTGCGTTCTTGTGGACTGGGCTGAGTATCTCCATGGTCTTGACGCGGGCGGTCTGGGCATATATTCTATTGGGGATCGTTGGCATAGGCGTCACGGTGCATCTGCTGATGATTAAAACGAAGAAGAAGTAATACGAGGGTCTATGATAGCATTTCTTATTATTCCGATTGTAATTGCACTGGCGATCTTCGCTCTCGATCTGCGGCTCGCCGTCCGGCGGCATGTGATCTCGGCCAAGTCGCTGAAAAAACCGCTACGGATCGTCCTGCTGGCGGATCACCACTCCAGCCCCTACGGTAAAAATCAGGTGCGGCTATTGGACGAGATCCATGCGGCCAAGCCCGATTTGATCCTCCTGGCGGGGGACATGGTGGACGACAAGCGGCCTTATAAGAAGACGGCCCAACTCTATCAGGGATTGCGCAACTATCCCGTCTACTACGTCATCGGCAACCACGAGTGTCGCCGGGCGGATATGGCGGCTATGAAGGCGTTAGCCGAATCATACGGCATCACCGTCCTCACAGATGAGACGATGACGGCGGAGGTCGGCGGGGTGCCGCTACTCCTGGGCGGCATTGACGACCCGGAAAAGGCGCAACACCGGGATTCCACCTTTGCTCACAAGGCCGTGATGGAGCAGGTGTTCACCCCGGTGAAATCGGCCTCCGGGTATCGGATTTTGATCGCCCACAAGCCAGAGCATATCAAGACATACGCCCGCTACGGGTTTGATTTGGTAGTCTCCGGCCACGCCCACGGCGGCCAGGTGCGAATCCCGGGGCTTTTAAACGGCCTGTATTCTCCAGGCCAGGGCCTATTCCCCCGCTGGGCGGGAGGCGTCTATCGGCACGGGGCAACGACTCATGTGGTGACGCGGGGGTTGTCCAAGACGGTATTCCCGCCCCGGATATTCAATCGACCGGAACTTGTGGTGATTGATTTGGCGGGGTGAGAAAAGCGGGAACGGCATCTTTCTAAACACGTTTTCATACAAAAATCCCACAGGGCAGTTCAGTTTGCCCTGTGGGATTTGGGGCGGCGGTTCACAACCTCGCCCTACAGCCCAATCACCCGCAGTTCATTCAAAGGCTTATTGATTTTATGTTTTCCAGTAAAAATCTCGACTTCAATCGCCAAGTATGACCCTTTGTCTGTAAAATAGTCCTTGAAGAGTTCCGGGACTTGCGCGATCTGCGTGTCTTCGCTTTGCCTACACGCATACGCCCCGGCAGGGATTGTGATCGTATCGTTCTTTGCCATGTGCTTTGGCACTTCTACAAAAGCATGGTAGGTGATTTCTGTTGCAGTAATGTTACACAACAGCCCATATTCCGTCAGTTCATGGTAGTCCTCTTCCGAGTACGGCATACTAGAAAAGGCATCAGAGAGATGTAACAAGTCCATCCACTGCAAGGGCCCGTCACAGGGCTTGATATAGAAAGATTTTTCCGGCAGCTCTCGCATGTATATTTGCCCGGTCTGATGGGAATCCGCCAAATCCATTTGCCGCTCTAAGGTATCAATGAGTGTAAGCCCTCGCTTGAGGGCTTTTAATTTTTTCTCCGTAAGTTTACGCCCCTGCGCTAAGAACGCACGGTAGTCTATCATATCATCCGAATCGGTGAACCGATCAAACTCTTTGAGCGGCATATCCAATTCAATACAAGCCAGTATCATCCCGATAAGATGCACTTGGTCGAGGGAATAATACCGATACCCGGAGTCGGCGGAAATATGGGCCGGAGTTAAAATGCCCAGCTTTTCATAATAGCGCAAAGAACGCAAACTAGCCCCGGTGAGCTTCGACATTTCCCCGATGGAGAGTAGTCCCTTTTCTCGACTCATAAAAATGGTTACCTTTTTTGAAATTTGCACTTGACTCTTACATAATGTCATGCTTTATACTCCATTTTAGCGCAAGCAACAATGAAAGTAAAGAGGGACTACAAAATGGAAGTAATTAAAGATTCAAGGCTCAACAAACCGATAACCGCTCGGTTTTTGCTCACATTCACCTTGCCAACGATTCTATCGTTTGTAATTATGGGCATCTTCGGCATAGTCGATGGTGTGTTTGCCGCTCGTGGCATTAGCCAAGAAGCCCTTGGTGCCATCAATTTTGTCATGCCGTTTTTCACCTTTACAATGGCGGTTGGCGCCATGCTCTCTATGGGCGGCTGTGCGCTTGTCGCAAAGAAAAAGGGCGGGAACTTGAAACAAGAGGCACGAGAAAATTTCACGCTTATCACGCTTGTGGCCTTTGCGACAAGCGTGATGCTTTCCGTCATTAGCTGGTTTATCAGAGTGCCGTTACTACGGATGCTCGGTACTGATGTCGGCGTGTTTGATTTGGCACTCGAATATTTGCAGCCGCTCATTCTGATGATGCCCTTTGTTATGGTTGGACTGGTTCTCGTTCAGTTTTTGATTGCGGAGGGACGTCCCGTTCTCGGTATGTTTGCTTCCAGTTCAGGCGCAGTTGTAAGCACTACGCTAAACGCTGTATTCATTTTCGTTTTGGATTTGGGCGTGATGGGACTCGCACTGGCAACAGGCATCGGCTATGCCATGCCGGCGGTATTGGGCGTAATCTATTTTTCGTTCAACCGAAAAGGGACAATCTACTTTGTGCGCCCTAAATGGGACATCAAAGCGCTTGGGCGGTCCTCGCTCAACGGCATAAGCGAAATGATTACCATGATGGCAACGACGGTGACGATGACTGTAATGAACAATATTCTCGTACGCATTGTTGGCTGGGAGGGAGTCGCCGCCGCCGGCATCGTTCTGGCGGCGCAGGGGATATTCGCCTCCCTGTTCTTCGGCTATTCCGCGGGGATCGCGCCCGTTGTCAGCTATAACTTTGGAAAGAGAAGGTATCATGAAAATGAAGTAGAGCATGCGCATCGTGGCAATCTAAAAAAACTCTATAAAAAGAGTCTGCTCATTGTAGCCGTATTGTCGGTGTTTGCACTCATCGGCACGGTCGCTTTTGCCGATTTATTGGTGCGAATTTATGTGTCCCCAAGTGATCCATTTATGGGACACTTGCATGAAATGGCGGTGCGGGGACTTCGCATTGCATCGTTAGGGTTTTTGTTGATGGGATTCAACATGTTTGCGACTGCCTGGTTCACCGCATTTAACGATGGATTGGTTTCAGGCTTCATGTCGCTCATGCGAACTATGGTTTTCATGTTGGCAACCCTTGTCACATTGCCGCGGATTTGGGATTTAGACGGCGTATGGATTGCCCTGCCATCAGCGGAAGTTTTAGCGATTTTCGTAACAATCTTCTTCCTCGTAAAAATGGGCAAGAAGTATCATTATCGTGAACAAAAAGCTGAATGACAGGTTGATCTGGCGAAATTGGCTGAGTTTCAGAATGCGCCGGAAATACTTGTGCGCACATCAGCCTACAGCGTTTTCCAACGCCTCCAATTCTTTCTTCACATCAATCCGGGGGAACAGATTCTCGCCCTTTTTCACCGTCACAGTGGCGGGCAAGAGACCAAAAGTCCCCGCACTGTCCCAATCACAGATGGCTGGATCCGCACCGATCTGCGCCCAGGCTTTTTCGCTACTCTCCGGGGTGAAGGGCAGGAGGAGTACCGTGGTCAGGCGGATGGTCTCCAAGAGATTATACAGCACTCGGGCCAGCCGGGGGTGATTGACCGCATCTTTGGCCAGGATCCAGGGGGCCGTCTCGTCGATGTATTTATTGGCCCGGGAGATGACTTGGAACACCTCTACCAGGGCGTCCTGGAAGGCGAGTTGCTCCATCTTTGTCTCGTAGATATCCCGCAGCGGGTTCGCCAGGGCCAAGAGCGGCTCGTCCTCGGGACCGGATTCTTGATGTTCCGGCAGAGTGCCGTCGAAGTATTTTTCCACCATGGACACCGTCCGGGATAAGAGGTTCCCCAGGTCGTTGGCCAAATCCGTGTTGATCCGGTTGATCAAGACCTCGTTGGAGAAATTGCCGTCGGAGCCGTAGGGGAACTCTCGGAGCAAAAAGTAGCGCAGGGCGTCCACGCCGTAGCGATCTGCCAGGATGTAGGGGTCCACCACGTTGCCCTTGGATTTGCTCATCTTGCCGCCGTCCAACAGGAGCCAACCCTGGCCGAAGACTTTCTTAGGCAGGGGCAGATCCAACGCCATGAGCATGGCGGGCCAAATGATGGTGTGGAAGCGAACAATCTCCTTGCCCACCAGATGGATATCGGCGGGCCAGTAGCGGTCAAAGTCGTGATATTTCTCGTTGCCATAGCCCAAAGCGGTGATATAATTGCTCAGTGCGTCGATCCAGACGTAGACCACGTGGCCGGGGTCGAAATCCACGGGTACGCCCCAAGAGAAGGTGGTGCGGGAGACACAGAGGTCTTCCAGACCGGGCTTGATGAAGTTGTTTACCATCTCGTTGACCCGGCTGACGGGCTCTAAGAAGTTGTGATTTTCATACAGGTCTAAGATGCGGTCCCCGTACTCGGAGAGCCGGAAGAAGTAGGCCTCCTCCTCGGCATTTTTGACCGCTCTGCCGCAGTCGGGACAGTTGCCGTCTGTGAGTTGGCTCTCTGTCCAGAAACTTTCGCAGGGGGTACAGTATTTGCCCGTATAGACGGACTTATAGATGGCGCCCTTGTCGTATAGGGCCTTAAAAATCTTCTGGATGCTCTCCATGTGATAGTCGTCCGTGGTGCGGATGAACCGGTCATGGGAGATGTTCATCAGCTTCCACAGGTCAACAATCCCGCCGGGGCCGATGACGATCTCGTCCACGAAAGCTTTGGGAGACACGCCGGCAGCGGCGGCCCGCTCTTCGATTTTCTGGCCGTGTTCGTCGGTGCCGGTGAGAAACATCACATCAAAGCCCCGCATTCGTTTATACCGGGACATGACATCCGCCGCCACGGTGGTATAGGTGTGGCCGATGTGCAACTTGTCCGACGGATAGTAGATGGGGGTGGTGATGTAAAATGTTTTCTCGTGCATGGTGTGCGTCCTCCTGTAACAGGTGTTTATGGGTTGTAGTATATCATAAAAACGGGGCAAAGTATACCATGTGAGAATTGCTTATGATATAATGACCGCAAGCGCCTATGGTATAATAGTTGCAAAAAAACAAAAGGAGCGGTATCCTATGAAAAAAATCATCACGACTCAAGACGCACCTGCGGCCATCGGGCCCTATTCCCAGGCTGTCCAGGCGGGGAACTTGGTCTATACCTCCGGGCAGATTCCCTTAGATCCCAAGACGGGCAAGTTGGTAGAGGGTGGCATCGAGGCCGAGACCTGGCAGGTTTTCGCCAACCTCAAGGCGGTGCTAAACGCCGCGGGAGTGGACTTCTCCAATGTGGTCAAAACCATGGTCTTTTTGACGGATTTGGCGAATTTTGCGACGGTCAATGCCATCTATGCCGAATATTTCCCGGAAAATCCCCCGGCCCGGGCCTGTATCCAAGCGGCGGCCCTCCCCGCTGGCGCTCAGGTAGAGATTGAGGCAATCGCGCTGGTGGATTGATGACACTTGGCAGGAAACACACGAAAACCGGGGCGCACAGTGTGCGCCCCGGACGCAAGATGGGATAGAGGGATATACAATGGTACGAGAACTGAGGCGCAAAGGCATTAGAATTGTCCTATTTCGATCTGTTTTGGGACTATTTTTCCTCTATGTGATTATTTTTAGCATAGAAGACATATGGACCATATTGCTCCTCTCTTTGCCGATGCTATACGCTGTAATGGCGTGGATTCGCAGACCCCTTGGGGGAATCAAGAAATTTTGCAAACAAAAAGATGCAGTGCCCCTCTTTCAATTTCTGGCGGAGCACTGTCCCCATATTGCCTTAAACCACCCCGCCAGCGAATACTATACGAAGCGGTTTAGCAACGGACACAGGCCCACAAACAGACATGCCGTTGGGAAAATCAACGCCCGGTATCGTATTGTAAAACTTGGAGTGCGGTATTTTATCGTGGATTATTCCGATCCAAAAAAATTGCGGCACTATCAGCCGCTCCCCTATCTGATTCAACTCATGCGGGGTGGGGTGTAGATTGTGCTCTTGGGCACACTCGGCATACTCCCTTTGCGCATCCTTCGGATGAACGTAACGGAAAAGTTTGACACTGCGCCTTATCTGCCCGTGACAATTGTGCAGAAGCGGGAGCGGGTCGATCTCCGTGAGCCATTTTGGCGGGCATTTGGACATATTGCCATGTGTGCAATTCCGATTCTTCTTGCAGTGAACGAAGATGAGATCGGGCGCAGGATTACCCGTATTGACGATATGCTCCTGGAGTTGCAACGGCTCAAAAACACGGATCACACGCTGATTACCCTGGAAGCGGATCCGCCCGTACAGGGTGTACTATGATATTTCCATGGTAAAGGCATACGACAACGGTACCACTGAACTCTATGCCGCCCACCCGAACTCCTTTGAGGAAGTGCATCAATTTTTTGCCGATTTTATCGAACGCCAAGAGGTGCCGCGCACACATACCGGTTGGATTCAGGTGTGAGGGCGTATTCCTTATCTTCATTAGCAAGAGGCCGGCGCATCCGCGCCGGCCTCTTGTCGCTTACAAACTCCCCATCCGGAGCCCTTTGATGAAAGCATCTACCTGCCGTTGTTTCCCCTCGTCTAAAGACTGGAGTTGGGAGAGGATATTGTACTCCAGATCTGTCATTTGGGCGCTTGCCTCGGGATTTCGCACATCGGAATACCCGGCGAGAAAATCCAAGCTGACGCGGAAAAATTCCGCCAGTTGAATGCACGTTTTCATATCCGGGAGCCGATCTCCTGTCTCGTAGAGGCTAATGGTCGATTGAGACGTATTCAAGTGCATGGCCAAGCCGCCCTGATTTAAATGCCTCTCCTGTCGCAGTTGCCGGATTCGATTCATTTTGATACCTCCAGACAAATTTCGATCTATATAAATTTATAACAAATGTTGGTAACAAATATTTATATATGAGATAATTCAAGTTTAAGTTTGCAATAAGCGGTATTAAAATTTCTAATATTCATGGCAAGGAATCAAGATGGCCGTCAACATATTGGATAAAAAGGGATAGCCGAAAATATTTGTATCTCTACGAAACACTTGCATTTTCGATAAAATTCGCCTATAATAGGAAATCAAGAAGTCAACATAATGCTGGAAAGGACGCATCATGAAGAAATTCAGACGCATGTTTGCCGCCCTGTTGGCGGTTACGCTTCTAGTGGGATTACTTCCCTTAGAACACACGGCAGAGGCCTTTACCCCGGCCCACAGTGTGATCCGGGTGGGGCTCAACGGCTACCGGAGTTGGCAGGTTACGCCAAATGTCACCTTGACCAACACCGGGGGGCTGCGCCTTGGAACATTTAATGCATCCCGACAGTTTGTTCCAACGGGCAGCACATTCACGACTTTGCGGGTCACAGGCAGCGGTGCCAATGTGACGGTGACCGATGGATCCGGAGCGGCGGTGTTCACCGGCTCCAGTGTGAGCATCGGGCCGGTTAATCCCTCCATTACCACTACATATGCGCTTCCCAACGCAAGTTTTGGGGGCAATGTCAGGAGCAGTTTTTACTTTTTTGGCGGATTTCGATTCACTTCCTCTGGCGGTAGCTTGACCGGGATCAACTACGTGGATATTGAGGACTACGTCCGCGGCGTGGTACCCTATGAAGCCATCCCCTCCTGGCCGTTGGAAGTTCTCAAAGCCCAGGCCCTCACTGCCAGAACCTTCGCCGTGGCAAATTTTGGCCGCCGTGGTGCCCACGGGTTTGATGTCTCCAACACCACGTGGTGTCAAGTCTACAGGGGTACCCATGGTGCCAACGCCAACACAGACCGGTCCGTTCGCGATACGGCGGGGCAGTTGATTCTCCACAACGGCCGCCCCATTGAGGCATTGTACCACTCCGCCAGCGGCGGTGCCACGGAGGATGTACGGAATATCTGGGGGAACCCCAGAGCATATCTCCTGGGTGTATTGGATCCCGGTGAACAGGCCCCGGCCCAGATCCGATGGTCCCGCACCTTCACGGCGGCAGAGCTCCGCACACACATGCGCAACCGGGATTCCAACTTCAACCTACCGGATATCGCGAATGTTCTCCCCGTCTATACGGATTTAGGAAACATGTATTCCGTCACATTTGTAGCATCCAATGGGGCTACGCGGACTTATAGTCGCGGAGCGGCACGGACTATAGTATTGGGTGGATTATCCACCTTTACCAGCCAGCGGTTTACCATCACACGAAACAGTGCGGCCAGCGCCTTGCAGTTGTCGGAAGATATTTGCTTTGTACCAGATGTCACAGATGATGATCTCCACCTCTTCCCATTGGACGATCTGCACATCTATCACAGCGAAGCAGAAATTTTTGCAATGCTTGAAGCAGGGCTGCTGGACGAGATACTGAATGATACAGAGGAATATCAATCTATCGAGCCGGCCTCCAGCGGGCTGACCTTTACGATCTCCAACTTCGGGTTCGGCCACAATGTGGGTATGAGCCAGTGGGGGGCGCACTCCCTGGCCCAACGGGGATTCACCTATGACCAGATTATCCATTTCTACTACGCCAATGTGACTATCTACAATGGCCCAACCACGCCGCCCCCGCCCCCGCCTCCGCCGGGTTCGCTTCCATTTACCGACGTCTCACCCTATGCGTGGTACTATGAGGCAGTGGGCTATGTCAGGGAACAGGGGCTCATGAACGGCACATCTCACACCACCTTTGAGCCAAATCTGTCCACCACCCGGGGGATGTTTGTAACCATCTTAGGCCGTATGGCGGGGATTGATTCGCTGAGTTTTGCCCCCAGGGCCACCGTTACCGGCAGTGTGGTCAATTTCAGATCCGGCCCCGGCCTGGGGTATGCGCCGCTAGGTCAAGTAAACGCCGGAACCCAGGCCCGTGTGGTCGGGCAAATTGGGGACTGGTTCCGACTGAATATAGGCGGACAGGTCGGCTATATCCGCAATGATCTGCTCGCCCTGGAGTGGGCCTGGACAGATGTGGCACCCGGCGCCTTTTACGCGCCCTATGTGGCCTGGGCCAGCTCTGTGGGGATCACCACCGGGACTGGGGTGGGCGAATTTAGCCCTGGCCAGCCGCTACAGAGGCAGGAGATGGCCACCTTCCTCCACCGCTACAGCGCCGTCATGGAAATTGCGCTCCCCCAGGATTACACGCTCCCGATCTTTCAAGATATCGGCACCGTGGCCGACTGGGCCCGCGCCGCTGTAATGGCCTTACAGCGGGCCGACGTAGTCCGCGGCACAGGGTATGGTAGCTTTGAACCCCTGGCCATCAGCAACCGCGCCAGTGTGGCCAGTATGATTGCGAATTTCCACTATCTCTACGGATAAAAGGCGCCTACAAATTGTCGAAATATGCCGCTCCCTTTGTCAAGGGAAATTTACCCTTGACAAAGGGAGAAAAAATGCGTAAAATACTTAAGCTGACCAATTACGGATCGGTTGGCACGTTCTCTATGCGCCAGTAGCTCAGCAGGATAGAGCAACTGCCTTCTAAGCAGTAGGCCAGGGGTTCGAATCCCTTCTGGCGTACCAGTGCGGCGCGTGCGTCGCACGTTTACGGTGGGTGTAGCTCAGTTGGTTAGAGCACCGGATTGTGGTTCCGGGGGTCGCGGGTTCGAATCCCGTCATCCACCCCAGCTCACTACCGGGGAAGCTGATTTCGCAACCCCGTCGTTCGCTTCCACTGGGTGCAGAGACCCACGCCCAGTGGGTAAGGTCAAGGGCATAGGGCCATGCCCCTTGTTCGGTCCACATCACATTGGGATGTCGCCAAGCGGTAAGGCACCAGACTTTGACTCTGGCATTCGAAGGTTCGAACCCTTCCATCCCAGCCAGCTCACTACCGGGGAAGCTGCATTTCGTTTCCGCCGTCGGCCTGCGGGCCTTTGGGCGAAAAACTCCATTTCGCAACCCCGTTGTTCGCTTACACTGGACGCAGAGCGTCGCGCCCAGTGTTTAAGGGAAAAGGCGAGGTCAAGGGCCATTGTGAGAGGCCTGTATTGACTTGCCAAATATATGACCCATTAGCTCAGTCGGTAGAGCATCTGACTTTTAATCAGGGTGTCCGGCGTTCGAGTCGCCGATGGGTCACCAAAATGGAAACCCAAGGGCCAACGCACATGCGTTGGCCCTTGGGTTTTTTGAGGGAATTATTACTCGGAGTGGTTATTGATTAAAATTTTGATCATATTGTATATTTTAGCTTTTTCTGCATCTGTCCTATTTTGAGTAAGAGCAATAATTTTATTTGTTTTGCTGTCTAATTTATTTGCAGGTAATGCCGAGTCAAAATTCAATAAATCAGAAACGGTAATACATAAGCCATCAGCAATTTTCTGTAATGTTTCTAAAGTAGGTGATTTCTCGCCTCTTTCCAATTGCCCCATATGGGCTGAGTGCATATTACATTTAAAAGCTAATTCTTCTTGAGATATGCCCAAATCTGTTCTTATCTGAACCAGTTTATTACCAAAAACTGTTGATACTTTGCCCATAACATTCACCTCTATAAATAGCATAGTAATGTTATGAGCTTTTGACAAACAACTAAAGTTTTATAATTTATAAATAACTTTAAGTATTGACAAGTGTGAAAGTTATGATAAAATACTAGGAAATATAGTGTATCAAAAATGCAAAAATGAGATACAGGATGTGGATACAGAATACGATTGCGTTTGCCGAATGGCTGTATCAAAACTTTGGGAACACAGGATTCCTAGTCGTGATCTTAGTACCAGTTATGCTGTTGTCTGCCATGCTTTATGGGATGAAAAAGTGGGGGGATTTATGACTGACAGGGAATATGCCGCCCGTATTTACTGCCAAGTGTTCCCGAACGAGCTAGCAGATACCGACATGTATGCCCGCGGAATATTAGAAATGATCCACACATTGCCGGAACGAGAGCAACAGGCACTAGAATATTATTACCGGGATGGCTTGACCTATAAGCAAACAGGTGCAAAATTGGGACTTAGCTTGAGCCAAGCACGTAAAGTTGTCATGAAGGCGGTATTATTACTGCGCCACCCCGCGAGGTCAGACAATATGAGTATACGCAGAATGGTGAAAAAGTACACCGTGCTGTAGGAGGTATCCAGGCATAAAAAAAGGGCGAACGCAAACTGCGTTCGCCCTTTTGTCTGTCTACCCATAAATCCGATGGAAATTCGCAATCATACTGGTCACGCTGGCCCGGTCGCTGTGGCCCAGGGGATCGAAACTGCCGTCTCCTGCGCCCTGGATGATACCGGCCCGTTGGAGGGCGATTACGGCGTCTCTGGCCCAGGGGGCCACGGTATTCAGGTCGTGGAAGAGGGGGAGCGAAGTGTCCTGTTGGAGGGTAATCCCCATGGCCGTACTGTAGCGGTGGAGGAATACGGCCATCTCCTGGCGGGTCATGCTGTCAGCGGGGAGGAAATTACCGTCTCCGGTGCCGAGGACGATCCCGGCTCGACTGGCCCACTCCACGTAGGAGGTGTAGAACCGTCCCGGGGCCACGTCCGGGTGGGTACCGGGCTGTGGGGCGAAAAAGTCTCCGGAGACGTAGCCGATTCGGGTGCCGTAGATGACCTGGAACCAGCCGTTTCGCGCCCCGGTGATCCGCAGCGAAGTGTCCCGGGGGAAGGAGCCGATAATTGCATAGTTTGTGCCGGGGCCAGCCCGGTGGTTGACGACGCTGCCGGTGATGATGCCGGTGTGGGCGTAGTACAGCGGGTCAATCTCCGCCATGCGGCCCAGGATAGTCACAAACATGTTTCGAGTGGTGATGGTATGGGGCTCGAAGGTGGTCTGGGAGGTGCCGTTCATGAGGCCGTGTTCAAACACATACAACACATGGGGGTGATACCAGGACCCCTCCCGGACATCGCTGAAGGGACTGCCCGTCAGGACAAATTCCACGGAGACCGTGTGGTCCGTGGTGACATTGGGGAAGGTGACCTGGTTGAGCGGCCCCACATCTACACCGTCTATCCATACACGATTGATGGCAAAGCCCTGGTTGGGCATAAAGACAAAGGTCTGATCGGCGCCCTCCATGACGTTGACGTATCCCGCAGGGGTGACGGTACCGCCGGGGCCGGCAGAGGCGGAGATGGTATGCCGCTGGCCCAGGCCCACATCCACGGCGGGATCCGGGGTGAAGCTGACGTTGCCGATGGTATTGCTCCGGTACAGGGCAAAGCCCGCCTGAAACGTCCGGGCGATTAACGTCTGGAGATTCCCGGCGTTGCCGCCCGCACCCCACCGACGGAGGCGGGGGGTGGGGATGGACTGATCCATAATCTCCACGGCGACCAGATTGCCGTTTGCGTCGAACTCCACCGCCGTCACAAGTTTATTGTGGTGGGAGGCGTTGAACACATCGCCCACCTGGAGGGCGTAGAGGTTCTGTGTGATCCGCTGGGCGTGGTTTGGGAACGAACCCGTGTGGGTGCGAACCGGGTGCTCCAGCGCCCAGGACACAAAGCCGGAACAGTCGGTTCCGAAATAGGGGGCGCGGGTGGCGTGGGTGCCGTTGAAGGAGAAGCTGGTGTACATTACACTGTTGATATCCTGTACGGCGGCGGCAAAAGTGGAGAGGGTCGCCTGCCATGGGATATAACGGCCCCTTGTCACCGGCTGGGCGTAGGGGATTCCTACAACGGTCTGTCCGGCGTAATAGGTCATATTGCCCCGCCAGCCCGTGATATTTTGTAGCGGTGTCCAGCGGATCTCCGCCATCTGTCTGGCCCGTTTGACCACGTTCTGCTGGGATTGGGTCAGAGGCAGGGTGTGAGTGGTAACATGTAGAGGGGTGATGATGGGGTCATATACGATCCCGGCCAGGAAGTCTTCCAGGGCCTCGGCGCAGGTGGGACAATCCTCGCCACCATGTGCGCTGTGGCTCCAGGGGGTAATCCGGATGTCCCCCAGGGAATAGGGGGCGATCACCGCGGGGCCGCCGGTGGTGAAGAGGGTGTCAATGGCCACTTGGTAGTCAGAAATCCCCCGGCGGAGGATGAGAAAGTCTTCTTCTGTGAAGAAGTTGGTGACGCCGGATTCGATATATTGATCGTCCGCGAACAGGGTGAAGTTCCCCAAATATCCTGCGGCATAGATGGTGCCGTGGGCTGTGGGGATGAACCCGGTCACGGAAAAGGCCGTCTCATCGGCTAGGATCTCGCCGTCTTGAAGATTTGCGCGATAGACCTGCTCCTCCGAGAGAAGCAGGGCCATGGAATCTCCTGTGATGTAGAGCTGGTCAATGGCCGTGTTCCACTCCAGAATCGTCTGGGGCGCACCGTCCGGCAGTGCAATCCGGCGCAGGAGGGTTACATCCCCTGCCAAGGTGTAATAGAGGCCACCGCCCATGACGTTGAGGTTTGCACCGGGCTCCGTGGTGATCCGCGTGTCGTCTAAGTAGATGCCGGTCTCGTCGGCCCAGTAGAGATCGTCGCCCGCTTGGGCCATCTTGCCGCCGTTTAGGCTGTTGATGGGGCTGTTCCCCAGCTCAAATACCGCCTCATAGGGGGCGGCTAGGGCCGGGATAGAGGCGAAAAGGATTGCCAAGATGAGAAAGATTGCGCCGAAGCGCTTTGTTCGGTGAACCATAAAAAAATACCTCGCTAAGATGGACTGTTTTCGTTTTCAATCCCTCGGGCCATGTAGTAGCTGAGGGTCAGGAGACTGTCGGAAAAATGGATGTTTTCCACCACCACGTGAGGGTTAGAGACAATCAGGTCTTCGTTGGTGAAATTCCAGATGCCCCGGATCCCGGCGGCGATAAGACGATCTGCGATGGCGGGGGCGCTCTCGGCGGACATGGTTAAGACCGCCACATCGGGGCGGTTCTTTTGGAATTCGGCCTCTAAGGTGTCTATATGGCTGATTGTCAAGCCGGATAGGGACTGCCCTACAATATCCACTGAGATGTCGAAAGCGTGGGTTAAACGGATACCGTATTGAGAAAAGGGGAAATTGCTGATGATAGCCCGGCCCAAGTTGCCGGCCCCGATCACCACGGCGCGCCGCTCCTCGCTGATGCCGAGAATTTCGGACACTTCCCGGATGAGCATTTCCACCCGATAGCCATAGCCCCGCTGGCCGAACGCACCGAAACAGGAGAGATCCTGCCGGATCTGGGAGGCGGGAATCCCCATGCGTCGCCCCAACTCCTCGGAGGAGATGCGGATCGTGCCACCCCTGTGGAGGGCCTCCAAATAGCGGAGGTACCGGGGGAGGCGCAAGATAACATTGTGGCTGATTTTCGCTTTTTTCATGATTGCAATATTGCCTCTTCCTTTGGAATGGGGCTGTACTACACCGGTCTGTACAATAGCCGTTTGGCGGTTATTGTACCATAAAGTACACATAATATCAAGGTCGTGTATTGACAAACAAACCTCTTTGGTATAAATTTATAAAGATTAGAATTGGCGCTTCACATGCTGGGAGATGCTTTCCCAGCATGTTTTCAATGACACCCCGGCGAAGGAGGGATTTTATGTCACGATTTGTTTACGCGGACAACGCCGCCACCACCCGTCTTTCGGAGACGGCCCTATCCGCCATGCTCCCCTGGCTACAAGAGGGATTCGGCAACCCGTCCAGCGTATATCGACTGGGCCGAGCGGCCAGACGCGCCTTAGATGAGGCACGGGAGACAGTAGCTGCTGCCATCGGGGCGAAGCCGGATGAGATTTTTTTCACCGGCAGTGGGACCGAGGCCGACAACTGGGCCATCCGCGGCGTTGCCGAGATATTGGGCCAAAAGGGCCGCCACATCATCACCACCGCCATTGAACACCACGCAGTAGATCACACCGTGAAAGACTTGGAAAAACACGGCTTTGATGTGACCTATCTGCCCGTAGACGAATACGGACACATCTCATTGGACGATCTGAGAGCGACCATTCGTTCGGATACGATTCTCATCACCGTCATGTTCGCCAACAACGAGATCGGTACCATTTATCCTATCCGGGAGATTGGTGCCATCGCCCGGGAAAACGGGATATTGTTCCACACCGACGCCGTCCAGGCCGTAGGTCACATCCCCGTAGATGTGACGGCCATGGAGATTGACCTTATGAGCCTGTCGGCCCACAAGTTCCGCGGTCCCAAGGGGATCGGCGCCCTATATGTCCGAAAAGGGGTGCGGTTGCCCTCCTTTATCACCGGTGGCGCCCAGGAGCGGGGCAAGCGGAGCGGCACGGAAAATGTAGCCGGTATCTGCGGCATGGCGGCGGCGCTGGAGGAATCCGTCCAAACGCTAGCGGCGTCTAGCGCGAAGATCGAAGCCCTGCGGGACAAGCTCATCGCGGGCCTCTTGCAAATCCCCCGCACCCAGTTGACGGGAGACCCCGTGAACCGTCTGCCGGGGTCGGCCAGTTTTGTATTTGAATGCGTCGAGGGCGAGGCCATGATCCTCCTGTTGGACGCGGCGGGGATTGCCGCGTCGTCGGGCTCCGCCTGTTCCTCCGGGTCGTTGGATCCATCCCATGTGCTCTTGGCCATCGGCCTGCCCCACGAGATCGCCCACGGCTCTGTCCGACTATCCCTGGGAGAGGAGAACACAGAGGCTGACGTCGATTATATTCTAGAGACCCTGCCGAACATCGTAGAAAAATTGCGGGCTATGTCGCCCTTGTGGGAGGAGGCGTAACATGTCTATCCCATTAAACGATCTACAACGGCGCATTCTCGACCTGGCCCAGGAGCGGGGTGCGCTGATCCTGGCCCACTACTATCAGCCCCTGGAGATCCAGGACGCGGCCCATGTGGTGGGGGACTCCTTCGAGATGGCCAGACAGGCCAAGGAGGCGGAAGAGGACATGATCGTCCTCTGTGGTGTCCGGTTTATGGCCGAGAGCGCGAAGATTCTAAGTCCGCATAAGACGATCTTACTCCCTGCGCCCGATGCGGGCTGTCCCATGGCGGATATGGTGGAGCCGGAGGACGTCCTCGCCCTGCGGGAGAAGTATCCCAATGCCGCTGTCATGTGCTATGTCAACTCTTCTGCGGCGGTGAAGGCCGTGTCGGATGTGTGCTGCACCTCCTCTTCGGCAGTGCGGATCGCCCGACAGATGGACGCAGAGGAGATCATTTTCATACCGGATCGGAATCTGGGCCGCTATGTGGCCGAACAGGTGCCGGAAAAGACCTTTTACTTCCACCCCGGTTTCTGTCCCATCCATGACCGGGTCACCGCTGACCAGGCAAAACAGGCCAAGACCCGGTACCCCCACGCCGTCTTTGCCGTCCATCCCGAGTGTCAGGAGGCGGTGCTGGCCGAGGCGGATTTTGTGGGGAGCACGTCGCAAATCCTGGACTTTGCCCGGACAACCCCGGCCGCGGAGATCATCATCGGCACGGAGCTGTCTATTGTGGAACGGCTCCGGCGGGAGTTGCCGGAGAAGAAGATTTTCTCCGTTTCCGCCGGGTTTATCTGCCCCAATATGAAAAAAATCCAGTTGGAAGACCTGTATAACGCCCTGGAAAAGGGCGTGTATGAGATCAAACTGTCGGAAGCAGAGATCCATGCGGCCAAAACCAGTTTAGACCGTATGGTGGCGCTATAATAGATTCCCTAGCGCACAAAAAGGAGAAAAATAGAATGTATTCTGAAAAAGTAATGGATCACTTTGCCAACCCCCGCAATGTGGGAGAATTGGAAAACGCCAACGGGATCGGCCAAGTGGGCAACCCCAAATGCGGCGATGTTATGAAAATTTATATGTACATCAAAGATGGCGTGATCCAAGACGTCCGCTTTAAGACCTACGGCTGCGGCGCCGCCATTGCCACCAGTTCCATCTCCACGGAGTTGGTGAAAGGCAAGACCATTGAAGAGGCCCTGGATATCTCTAACCGGGCCGTCACCGAGGCCTTAGACGGCCTCCCCCGGGAAAAGCTCCACTGCTCTGTCTTGGCCGAGGAGGGTATCCGCTCCGCCATCGCAGATTACTACAGGCGGCAGGGGATCGATCCGGAACCCATCATGGGCTGTGCGTTAAATTGCGCAGAGTGTCATTGAGAATCAGAACCACCACTTCAAGTGGTGGTTCTGATTGTTGTAGTATCTGTTCTATTCGGCCCACAGGCTCCTTTCGTAAAGGAGCTATCAGCGAAGCTGACTGAGAATTCGCTCTTGACCTGCGACGCAGAGATAATCCTCCGTCAGAGCTTCGCTCTGCCACCTCCTTTAGAAAAGGAGGCTTTCATGCGCCCTCTACGAAACCCAACCTTCCCTATTATTTCTCCTCCGGTCGAAACACCACGGCGGCCAGATACCCGAAGATCACCGCCGCACCGATCCCGGCGGCGCCTGCGGTGAAGGCGCCGCTGAATATCCCCAGGATCCCCTTCTCGGTGACGGCGTCTTTCATCCCCTGGGCCAATACGTTGCCGAATCCCGTCAGGGGTACTGTCGCCCCGGCGCCGGCCCACTCTACAAAGGGCTGATACACCCCCACGGCCCCCAATATGACGCCCGCCACCACATAGACGACCAATATCCGAGCCGGGGTCAGTTTCGTCCGGTCAATTAGCACCTGCCCAATGGCGCAGAGGATTCCCCCCGCCACAAAGGCCTTGATATACGGCAGCAATATCTGGTACATATCCAACTCCCCCTATCCGATGGTAGAAATCGCCACGGCGTGGCAGATGCCCGGAATGCTCTCTCCCTGCTGGCTGGAGGTCACGCTCATCAGCGCCCCTGTGGGGCAGAATAGAATCCGGTTCCACTTGCCTGCCCGCATGGCGTTGAGGAGATACCCGTTTAGCACCGTGGCCGCACATCCGCAACCGGAGCCCCCGGCGTCCACCTGCTGCTTTTGGCGGTCAAAGATCATGAGCCCGCAGTCCTGATAGGTGCGCATGGTCACCCCGTCTTTTTTGAAGAAATCCACCACTACGGCGTGGCCGAGGGACCCCAAATCCCCCGTGACGATGAGATCGTAGTCGTCCGGTGTCCGGCCCGTGTCGGCAAAGTGCTGGCGGATGGTGTCATAGGCGGCGGGGGCCATGGCCGCCCCCATGTTGTTGGCGTCTGTGATCCCCGCATCGACAATCTTCCCCGGCGTGACGTGGGTGATGGCCGGCCCGTCGCCCGTTGCCGCCAAGATCGAAGCGCCCGCGCCGCTGACTGTCCACTGGCTGGTGGGCGTCCGCTGGCCGCCGTATTCCAGAGGGAACCGAAACTGCCGTTCGGCAGAGCAGAAGTGGGATGAGGTCACCGCCGCCGCATGTTGGGCGAATCCTCCCGCAATGGACATGGCCGCCAAGCAGAGGGCCTCCCCCATGGTGGAACAGGCCCCGAAGAGGCCGAAAAATGGGATGTCACTATCTCTGCTGCCAAAGGTGGATCCGATACACTGGTTGAGCAGGTCCCCCGCAAAAAGAAAATCAATCGTCCGGGGGGCGATCCCCGCCTTATCCGCCGCTAAGGCGAAAGCCGTGCGCTGCATAGTGCTCTCGGCCTTTTCCCAGGTCGCCTCCCCCCAGTAGGAGTCGGCACTGATATGGTCAAAGCTGGAGCCTAACGGCCCCTCGCCCTCCCGCTTCCCCGCCACGGCGGCGTGACCGATGAGCACAGGGGGCGTGCCAAATGCAAGGGTTGCGTCCCCCAGTCGCCGATTCGTCAAAGAAATCCCTCCCAAATGGGCAATCTAGTACCCATAGGGTGACCGGATTTTGGTCAATTATGCAAAATATAAAACAAGTGCACAATGCCACCCTATTTCAGAGTGGCATTGTTGATCTATCTGGATCTTTATGGTATGCTGACCGCAGTATTAGGGATTCGCCACGCTCTCCCAATTTGTTTGATGTGGCGAGCCAAATTTAGATTTTGAATAGGAGAAATAAAAATGGGTGCCTGGGATTTTGGATTTTTTTGCCGATGTACGCAAACATGTCTGCGCCGTGCCGCCACTGTTTTCGGGGCCATTCTCCTTCTATTTGCCATGAGTATGGCACTGGTAGCGTGTACAGAAGAACCCGCAACCGATGATGTATATAATGATGTAAATGTGCCGCCTTATTATGATGTGGACGTTGACGCAGTATTGGCGCTTCAGGCTTATGAAGACGCCATGCAACGGCTCGCAATTGAGCCGGGGGCTTCGGGGGCTTATGACATCGATTTCTCTGTGAGAAGGAACATGGAGTTCCTAGATGAGGGCAGTATTGCTATGCATACTAGCGGAAACATAAAAATGATTGTTGATGGAGACGATATGCAGGCGGCCATTATCATGCATATGATTCATGCGGCTGGGTTCGGCTTTGGTTCGAATATTTTGGAGATGTACATAGAGATAGAAGACGGGGAGATGCAATTTTTTGTATTTTTTGATGGCGAGGAAATTCCCCTTCCCCCGGCGACAGCGGAGGATTTGTTCGAAGAGGTCTCCGATGATATCCTCGACATGCCTGAAATTGAGTTGGAAGCCGTTCGGACTGTGGAAATCGAAGAAGTGGATGATACCAGGGTGATGTTTGTTGTGCTAGACGGGCGGACGCTTACGGATTTTGCGCTGGAGTCCATGGGCGATATTTTAGAAGATCTTGGAGAGCCCGGCGTTGATTTTGCATTTTTTCTGGACGATGTGCAAATGACCATCGTGACGGATCTTGCGAGCAATCCGCTCTCCCTCGCAACAGACATGCAGCTGTGGGTCGATATTGAGGGGGAAGAGCTCGTCGTGAGCGAGACGAGCGAGTTTATATTCCACGCCTTTGGCGCCGATGTCGAAATTGATTCGCCAGTGGCGCCCGAGATAGGCTCCCAAATTGAACCGTCCCAAGGCGTTCCGGTGGAGGGCTTAAGCGACGATTTAGAGAGCTTGACATTCAGTTTAAACGGCGAGTTGTACACCTTTCCGATCCCCTTTTCCGAACTGGAGGCAAGGGGCTGGGTCGCATCTAGTTTTATGGTAAATCCACGTGGGCGCAGGGCGAATCTGCAAATACGAAACGAAAACCAGAGTATGATTGTGCATTTTATCAACTTGACGGGAGAGGAACTGCCTTTAAATGAGACCTATGTCTATGCTATCTTTACACGCTTTGACCATACTGGGCCACCGCATGTTACCTTGCCGGGAAATATAACAATAGGGATGCCCTATGAGGCGCTTCTCGCAATCCACGGAGAACCAACCCGCAGGGAGGATTCGCTTGAAGGCACAACGGAGTTGCTTCGATATCAGATGGATTTCGGCTATGCGTTTATGCGCATCGACCGGACAACCGATTTGGTCATCAGTATGAATATGGGCATGAGCGACCGCTCCATACGAGACGCATTTAGTGACCGGCGGCCGGCCCCTGAGGTCCCCCTGCCCACCGGCCCAATCGCTCCGGCGCCAGAGGGGCTGAGTGATGATATGTTTAGTTTCATGTTCAGTTTGAACGGGGTCTTATACACCCTATCGACTCCCTTTTCTGAGCTTGCGGCAGATGGTTGGGAAGGGGAAGATTTAGACGAGGTGATAGTAGCCCCAAGAACACGCAGCCGCGGCACGGATCTAAGAAATGGGGATCAGACAATCCGTGTAACCTTTTTCAACCCCACGGAAGAGGAACTTCCCTTAAGCGAAAGCGTAGTTCGGTACATTAGCACAATGGAGGCTTGGCACGGCAGAATCCCACTTGTATTTCCTCAAAATATCACGATGGGCTCTACCTATGAAGAAGTTCTTGCAGCATACGGCGAACCGGACTCGTATACAGACCACGCTCCCCTCCGAACACTGAGCTACTCTGCAGAGGGCATTTCTTTGAGTGTTACGGTTGATCTGGAGACCAATTTAGTTGTTGGTCTATCTATGCGCGATAACCGCACGGAACAACGGGTGGAAATTCCCCAGTTTGCGGCGGATGATTTCCCCATCTCTGTGCGCAACTATGAAGCACCAACGAGTTTGAGCGATGATTTGAACAGCTTTATCGTAAAAATTGACGGGGATCTATATCGTCTGCCCGCTCCAATGGAAGCTTTTGTGGAAAACGGTTGGTACTTTTCAGATCCCGGTATGCACATAGGTCCGACGGCGCGGGGAAGTGGCATTGGCATAACCAGAGGGGATGCTCTTATTCGGACGCGACTTCGCAATTACGATGAGGAGATACGTCCACTGGCTCATACTTTTGTGGTGAGCGTTGATCTTGATTTTTCTAACCCGGATAACTCCTTTTCCATAGAACTGCCGGGGGGAATCACTGAAGATTCCACAATGGAAGAGGTGATAGCGGTTTTAGGTCAGCCTGTGGACATTGAGGAGTACAGAGGCCGGAGAACTTATTATTTCGGTCAAGAATATGCGGGCATTGCCTTCACAGTTCATATGAGAACTGAGGAAATCCAAGAAATTGTAATCACCCACTGTTCCGAAGATCGAGACGACACGATCATGTATGGCCCGGCCCCGGCAGAAGATACAGAAACGTATTACCCCGAAGTGTTAGAAGATGTGGGGTTATACGACCCCGAACCGCTAGAAGATGCAGAAGCGTACTACGTTGAAGCGCCAGATCCGGGAAGAGACGATGTGACAGCTATCGCGCTTCTGTTTGCTGTTGTTGTACTTGCCGGAGGTGGTGCTGGCTGGTATTTCATGGTCCAACGCCCAAAACAGCAGACCTCCCCATCAGAAGATGTAGATTAAGATCGCGCACCAAACAACTTAAAGAGAACGCAACCAAGACATGGAGAAAAGCAACAAGCCCAAACCGGACACTGCAAGGGAAGCAATCCGCTTTGGGCTTTGCCTATTTTTCTCTCACTCTACCAGATCACCGGTCACTCTCCAACCGCTCCCGTCTCCAGCTCTCCCGCACATCCGGCACCTCGCCGAACTTATCGTTATACGTCTTAATCGAACGCTCAATAATCCGCAGGGCGTCTTGGTCGCCCATGACCTCGTCCACGGCGGTCTCCTTGTTTTCCAGAGCCTTGTAGACCGTGAAGAAGTGGTGCATCTCGTCGGTGACGTGGCGGGGCAGGGCATGGACGCACCGGTAGACGTTATAGGTGGGGTCGCCGAAGGGGACGGCGATGATTTTCTCATCGGCCCGGCCATTGTCGATCATCTGGATGACGCCGATGGGATAGCACCGGACCAGGCTCATGGGGTGCAGCACCTCCGAGCAGATGACCAACACATCCAGGGGATCGTCATCGTCGGCGTAGGTGCGGGGGATGAAGCCGTAGTTGCTCGGATAATGGGTGGAGGTGTAGAGTACCCGATCCATCTCCATGAGTCCCGTCTCTTTGTCCATCTCGTACTTGGTCTTGCTGCCCTTGGGTATCTCGATGACGGCAACAAAGTCGTGTGGTTGGATGCGCCCCGGGCTGATGTCGTGATAGATGTTCATTTCGAATCGCTTCCTCTCATAATTTCGGACGTGTCCTCACGCCCACAAAAGGGGAGTACCCCTATTGTCCCTTTTTTAACTTTCGGATATCTTGCCCAAAAAAGGTGAGCACTTCATACTCCCCCTCTAAGCGGGATAATATCTGCGGCGTGTAGATGCCGCTCAATGCCTCTACGCTGTAGTTGGAGTTCACGATGGTCTTCTTCTTTTTCAACAATCGGGTGTTGATGAGGTTATACAGGACACTGACGACAAAGCTGGTGGTCATCTCCGTGCCGAGATCGTCCACGATGAGCAGATCACAGTCCAGATACCGGGCCACGTCGCCCTGGACTTCCTCCGGGTCGTCCCCCCGGCGGAATTTGTCCTCCTCAAACCGGGAGAATACATGGGCGGCGGTGTCGTATACTACGGAGAACCCCGTCTCCGACACCACTTTGGCAATACAGGCGGAGAGAAAGGTCTTCCCCAGGCCGGGATCACCCGTCAGGAATAGATTGCACGACTTGTCCCCAAACGTGTCGGCGTATTTGGCGCAGAGCTGATAATTCATGGACATATTCTCTCGTGCCGTCATGCCGAAATCCGGGTGGATGGTTCGGTCGTCGTAGTAGTCGAGAGAAAATGCGTCAAAATGCTCCTCGCCCAGATTTAGAAGGCTACTCAGCTCCTCCGTCTGGAGGGTGCGGTATATCGCCATAATACAGGCGCAGATCGCTGTATTGTCAATGCCCGTGTCGGCGCAGGCGGAACAGAGTGGCGTCTCGTCCAGATAGTCCGCACCGAATCCCCCCTGGATAAGCAGGGCGCTACGCTCGGCCTGGAGGGTCTGATTCTTCTGGCCGATCTCCTCCAGCCGGGCGTTGACCGCCCGCTCTGATCCCAGGGCGATGTGGATGGTCTCCAGAATGGTCTCTTGCAGACAGGCGTCAACCTCCTGTACCCGGGGGAGTTTTGCATAGACCCCCTGCCGCCGCTGCCGAAAAGCGGCCTCCCGCTGGGCTTTCTTCGCCGCATGGAGCGCCCTTGCCCGGCGCAGTATTTTTCCGTCTAATGCCAATGGAGTGGCCTCCTTTTGTATAATATCCCGATAATATAAATTTGTTGCGCATAAGGAAAACACCCGACTCTGCGGAGCCACCCTCTTTAAAAAAGAGGGCGAAGACGAAGGATACTACAAACCCCACCCTCTTTCGTAAAGAGGGTGCCGCCCGCAGGCGGCGGGTGTTTTCCACCGCCTACTATAAATTTTCTAATGTCGCACACAAAAGACATTGCCCCCTGAACGTGTATTCCTCGCTACTTCCCATCCATTCGATCCAACAACTGCTGCTTCCGGGCGATCTCCTGCCGATCCGGGACGTTGGTCTGTTTTTTCATGGCCGGTTTTTTCCCCGGCGGGCGGCTTTTGCCCTCGGTCTGTTCGATGGCGTCTACGGTGTGGAGATTTTTCTGATGCCAGTTTGTGAGAATTGAGTTCAAATAGTTCCAGCTCAGTTTCCCCGTGGCCACCACTGTCTTATCGTAGGCCAGGGCGATGACTTCCAGGTCAAAGCCCATGTCCAGCCAGTAGAATAAATATTTCTCCTGGGTGGGGGTCAGCTTGTCCTGTTTGATGTCCAACACCTTTTTCATGCGGCCAATCTGGCTCTGCTGTTCCCGCCTGCGATCTATGTGGGCCATGGCCGTATCCAGGGTCTTGATATCGTCTCTGGCCCAGAGATAGGCGATTTTTTCGATCCCCCGCATGGTGGGGTATTTGCCCTCGCCGTATTTCTCCTGGTGCTCCCGGGTCAGATGGCTCACCAGTTGATAGATCACCTCCGGTGGCAGCCCCAAGTGGTGGTAGATACCCATGAGGATACTGAGATCCGGCGCAGTGAGCACTTTGCCCAAGATGCCGCCCACCTCCTTGACCAGTGCAGAAAAGGAGGTGTCTGTGCGGATGTTCTGTTCGATCTCCGCCGCCGTATACTGGGGCGTCTCCTCCCGTTCGAGGGCCGCCTTACGCTGTTTGCCCGCAGCGCCGCCTCCGGCAAGCAATCCCAGGGTGGAGAGCACGCTGATAGCGGCGTAGACCGCCTGCTCCGAGAGCCGCAGAGCCTCCATGGCCCCCGGGACGGAGAGATTGCCCTTTTGTTGGAGTATATATAGATAGACCAGGGTCGCATCACCATCGGCCCGCCGGAGCAATTTACCCAGGGCGTGGCCCGATATGAAGTGGTTGTCCTGATCCGGTAAGTGAAACTGCTTCTCTTCCATTTAAAGAAAATCCTTTGCTTGAAACGGGGCGTCGCGGACGCCACCCCCTACTATGTGGCTATCATAGCACGAAGGGCGCAATGCCGCAATCGCTTTTTCATAAAATTTTGTATTTCCCAAAAAGGGGATTTGTGGTATACTATATTGTGATATGTTAGGACAGGTATGTTTATACGAGCGATACTAAGGAATGATCTCATTATGTTAGAACTCTTAGCGCCTGCCGGTTCTCCCGAAGCCATCGTTGCCGCCGTGCAAAACGGGGCGGACTCCGTCTATCTCGGCTTAGACAGCTTCAACGCCCGCAGGAGTGCAAAAAATTTTACAGAAGAGACCCTTGCCCCCGCCGCGGAGTATTGCCGTGTACGGGGGGTAAAGGTCTACGTCACCCTAAACGTGCTGACCACCGACCGAGACCTCATCTTGGCGGAGCGGGTGGCCAAAACCGTGAGCCGGCTCGGGGTCGACGCATTGATTATCCAAGACCCGGGCCTGATCCGGGTCATCCGCCAGGCGGTGCCGGACATGCCCATCCACGCCAGCACCCAGATGAGCGTCCACAACATCGACGGCGTGCGGCGGGCCGCCGAGATGGGTGCCTCCCGGGTGGTGTTGGCCAGGGAACTCTCCCTCCCCCACATCGCCTATATCTGTAACCTCTCTCCCATTGAGATCGAAGTCTTCGCCCACGGGGCTCTCTGCATGTGTTATTCCGGCCAGTGCTATATGAGCGCCATGTTGGGGGGGCGCAGCGGCAATCGCGGGCTCTGCGCCCAGCCCTGCCGCCTACCCTACAGCCTAGGAGGGATCACAGGGGCCCACTTGAGCCTCAAAGACGCCTGCCTGGCGGATCACTTGGCGGATCTGGAAAAAGCTGGCGTCAAAAGTCTCAAAATCGAAGGTCGGATGAAACGGCCTGAATACACAGCCATCGCCACCCGGGTTTACGCAAACGCCATCCGGGAGGAGCGTCCTCCCACAGAAAAGGAAGTCCGGCTCTTGACCGCCGCCTTTTCTCGAGATGGTTTCACCGACGCCTATCTCAAGGGCGAAAAAGGCCCGGAGATGTTCGGGGTGCGAACCGAGGCCAACAAGCAAGAGGCCAAAGGATTTCGAGAGATCAAGCGGGCCTATTTGAACGCGGAAATCCAGCGGGTTCCTATCCGGTTTTACGCCATGCTAAAACAAGGCGAACGGACCAAATTGGCCGTCTCCGACGAGATGGGAAATGTGATCAAAACCGAAGGCCCCCGGCCAGAACCCGCCGAATTTCACGAATTGACCCACGCACAGGTGGAGACCCAACTCTGCAAGACCGGTGGCACCCCCTACCTCTGCCAAGATATTCAAATCGTGCTGGATCCGGGCCTGAACTTGGCGTCGGCAGAACTCAACAAAATGCGCCGGGAACTCTTAGAGGAGTTGACCATCAAGCGGGCGGAACCACCCCCTCGCTCCGAGGGCATCTTCCGCACAGGCGATCCGCCCCCCCGGCGGACGGATCCGCCCCAGCTCAATATTGCCCTCCACCGCCTCAATCAGTTGACGGACGAGATTGCAGACATGCGCCCGTCTCTCATCTACCTGCCCCTGGAGGAGATTTTAGCCGGAGGTCGTGTATTAAAACCCTATCTGGAACGGGAGCATTTGACCTTCTCCGCCATCCTGCCCCCGGTGATCTGGGATGACGAACGAGATGAGATCAAACAACAATTGGAACAAGTCCAGACCCTGGGAATCACCCAGTGCTTGGTGGGCAATTTGGGCCATATCGATATGGTCAAGCGGGCGGGGCTGCTCGTCCGGGGAGATTTTGGTCTAAACGTCTTCAACGGACAAGCTCTGGAGACCTTGAAAGAATTCGGTCTGGTCTCCGCTACCGCCTCCTTTGAGCTAAACCTGGCCCAGATCCGGGATATGGACAAGGCCATAGATTTAGAACTCATCGCCTACGGCAGACTGCCCCTGATGATCACAGAGAACTGTGTCATCTCAAACGCCAAAGAACGCTGCGCCTGCGATACCCCCGCCTCCCTCTCTGACCGCAAAGGCGCTTCTTTCCCCATCCTAAAAGCCCCCGGCTGCCGTAATGTGATTCTCAACAACCGCAAGCTGTTTTTAGCAGATCGGGCCGCTGACTATATGGACATCGGCCTGTGGGGCGCCCGGCTCTCCTTCACTACGGAGAACGCCTTGGAGTGCCGACAGGTATTGGAACGCTATCTCGGTCTGGGCGGCTACCAACCGGGGGAGTATACCAGAGGGCGATACTATAAGGGTGTAGAATAGATGAAACAGATAACTCGATTGATACTGGCCTCCCAGTCCCCCCGCAGACGCGATCTCTTGGTCCAGGCGGGCCTCACAGATTTCATCATCCGCCCCGCGCCGGGTGAGGAGATGGAGGCCGGGGAAATGCCCCCGGCCGAGGCCGTCCGGGAGATCGCTCGCTCCAAGGCCCACCAAGTGGCGGATACGGCGACCCCGGGGGAGTTGATCTTAGCGGCGGACACTATGGTCTGCCTAGCAGGGGCGCTTTTAGGCAAACCCAGGAACACAGACGAGGCCGCATCCATGCTCCGGCGCCTATCCGGTGCGCGCCACACGGTCTACACCGGCGTGGCCATGCGCTTAGACGGTGCAGAGCTGACCGCCACAGAGGCCACGGACGTATTCTTCCGAGACCTCACTGATCGGGAGATTTCCGCCTATATAGCCACGGGAGAGCCTATGGATAAAGCGGGGAGCTACGGCCTCCAAGGCCGGGCGGGGGCATTCGTCCGGCGCATCGAAGGCGATGTGACCAATGTCATCGGCCTACCTCTATATCGGGTGGTATTGATGGCAAGGGAAATGGGAGTTACTTTATTTTGAAACAGTTTTTTAAGACCCGAGGCGCCGTCATCGGCGCCATCACCGCCACAGTTGTGATTATCACTGTCATGTCTCTTTTTCTCACCGCCGGACAGGTGAATTTCATCCAAAACGGTGTCCAGGCGGTCATGCGCCCTGTGGAGACGGGGATCCGGGGTATTGTCCGCACCTTGGAGCGGACCTATGATTATATGCACAACTTCGACCTCTTAGAGGAGCGCTACTACGCCCTGCGCAACCAGATCGCGGGCTATCAGCGCCTGGCGCGGGAGGCGGAGGAGATTCGAGAGGAAAATATCCGCCTGCGGGAGTTCATCGGCCTGATTGATCGGACAGAGCAGTTGCGGTATGTGGACGCCTACGTCCTCAGTTGGGATCCCTCTAACTGGACCTCCGCTTTCACCATTGACCGTGGTGCGGATTTTCATATTGCCGTGGGCGACGCGGTCATAACGGAACGGCACGAACTGGTGGGGCGCGTCACAGAGGTGGGTACCTCCTGGGCCACTGTCCAGACTATTCTGGATCCGGCGATTCGACTCGGCGGCCTGATGGGTACCGGGGTCTCCGCCGTGGTGGAGGGCAATTTCGCCCTGATGCAGGATAATCAGTTGCGCTTGAGCCTTGTCCCCGGCGGTGAGACACCTCTTTTAAACGACACCATCACCACCTCTGGCTACGGCGGCAGGATTCCGCAAGGACTCACCATCGGGCGAATTGCCGGGGTATATTTGGAACCCCATGGCGGCGGTTATTTTGCCACCATCGAACCGATCGTGGATCTGGACCGCCTGATCCAGATATTTATCGTCCAAATTATGGATCGCGAAGAATAGGGAGTATCCCATGTCTGATTCTACAAAAAACCGGATCATCCGCGTCGCGGGCCACGCAGCTCTACTCTTTGTCCTATACGTACTCCAGACCATGATTTTTTCCAGGCTCCGCCTCTGGGATATCGCCCCGCTGATCTTGCCCTTGGCGGTGGTGGGTGTAGGGCTATTTGAAGGCCCGAGTTGGGGCGGTGGATTCGGTCTAGCGGCAGGCGTTTTCTCGGATACCGCCTTTGCCGACACAGCCGTCCTCTTCACCCTCCTCCTGACCGCCCTGGGGATGGGCATCGGGCTTTTGTCCACCTATCTGCTCAGCCGCGGGTTCCCCTCCTACCTCCTCTGCTCGGCACTGGCCCTTATGGCCGTTGCCATCATCCAGCTGTTCCCCTTCCTCGTCTTTGATCGAGTAAATCCCCTCGCCCTGCTCCGCGTCGCCGTCTTACAGACCTTGTATTCTATGTTCTTTATTCTACCCCTCTACTATCTGACCCGATTTATGGGGAAACGCGCTCGGATTGCTGGCAGCTCACAGTAAAAAAGGAGTCCAACTTTGAAAAAGCTAATCAAACCAACTCGCATCGTTGCACTTATGCTATTTATGTTTGTAATCCTCGCCATTTACGTGGTAGAGCTATATGATCTACAGGTGATTCACGGGGAGCGGTGGAGCAACTATGCGGAAAATCACCGGCTGGTGACTACGCGAATCGAGGCCACCCGCGGGCGGATCATGGATCGCAATGAAATTGTTCTCATCTCTAACCGGTCGGTCAATAATATCATGCTGGACTGGACGGCCCTTTACTACGGTATCGCCGGGAGCACCAACGACGTACTTTTGGATCTGGTCGCCCTCACCCGATCTATGGGCTATACTCACATGGATACACTGCCCATCAGTGACCCGCCCTTTACCTATACACCCATGACCGGGGGCCAAGCCTACAATTTAAATCGCTTTATCCGCCAGAACGAGCGCGGGATCCGCAACATGATCCGGGAGATGTCGGTTTTAGAGTCGGAGGACGAGGGAGCCGATCCCGCCACCCCGACACCGGAACCGGAGGCACTGTCCATCGACAACGTGACGGCGGTTCAGCTCATGGCCTTCATGCGCAACCACTACCGCATCAGCGCGGAATATACAGCGGAAGAGACCCGGATCATTGCCGGGATCCGCTATGAGGTCGGCCTGCGTTTCATCATCGGTATGGACGAGTACATCTTCGTCGAAGATGCGGGCGTGGGGCTAATCAGCACCATTTTGGAGCGCCGCTTCCCCGGCGTCCGGGTACAAGAGAGTTCCCTTCGCCGCTATAACACCACCGTCGCGGCCCATATCTTAGGCCGAGTGGGGCCTCTCACCGCCGAAGAGGTCGAACGTTTCCCCGACCACCCATTAGACGCCCACGTGGGCAAAGAGGGGCTGGAGCGGGACTTTGAACACTTTCTCCACGGGGCCAACGGACAAGTGCGCCAAACCCTCACCGCCGCCGGTACGCCCATTGATGCGCAAATCATCCAAGCGCCGGTGCCGGGTTCCAATGTAATCACCACGTTGGATAGCGGGATGCAGACCACCGCCGAGGCGTCTCTGCGCTCCACTGTCCGCCAGATTAACGCCAGCCGCGGCGCCGACGAGGATCAGGCCCTGGGTGGGGCCGTGGTGGCAATCGACCCCCGAAACGGGGAGGTCTTGGCCATCGCCAGTATCCCCACCTTCCCCATCGACCGCTATTCGGAACTGTTCGACCAGTTGGCGGAAGATTCATCCGATCCCCTGCTCAACCGGGCCACCGGCGGCAGATACACCCCCGGTTCCGCCTTTAAAATGGTCACTGCCATGGCGGCCCTGTATTACCTGGATTTTACCGAACACTCCACGATCTTCTGCGGCGGCCACTTCGAACGATATGCCGATGACGGCTTCAGGCCGCGCTGTATGGGCCGCCACGGCTATATTTCCATGCGGGATGCCATCGCCTACTCCTGTAACGTCTACTTTTTCCAACTGGCATCCTGGCTAGGTATTGAGCGCATGGCCAATTTTGCCGAACACTTCGGCCTGGGCACTGCAACCGGAATCGGGTTTGGAGAGATCGCGGGCCAGCGCTCCACCTGGGACGCTTTTTTGGAACTCAATCAAATATTGGGCTATGACACGGTTTTTAACGGTCAGATTGTCCAGGTCGGCATCGGGCAGGGCGTCTCCCTCTTTACGCCCATCCAGATGGCGAACTATGCAGCCGCCATCGCCAACGGCGGTGTTCTCTATCAACCAACGCTCCTGCGGGAAGTCCGTAGCTATGACGGCAGAGAGGTCCTCTATCGCCCAGAGCCGGAGATTTTGGCGGATATGCGGGACCTGCCGGGTATGCGAAACAGTTTCTTCACCGCCATCCAAGAGGGCATGATGGGTACCGTGACCCACGGCACGGCACGGGGGCAGTTTGCCGGCCTCCCCGTATCCGTAGCGGGCAAGACCGGAACCGTAGAGATTGGGGAAGGGCGCATCCCGGACGGCGTCTTCGTGGCATACGCCCCGGCGGACGACCCTCAAATCGCCATCGCCGTGGTCATCGAACAGGGTGGTGCCGGCTCCGCTGTCATCCCTGTGGCCCGCGCGATTTTAGAGCATTTCTTCCAAAGCGATCACATCAACCAGAGCCTTGTTTTAGAGAATATAATGCTCCGGTAAATCATCCCCGGCAGGTTTTGCCGAAAAGTTTCCACTTTCTTCTTGAAAAACGGTATCAAATTGTTTATACTAAAACGAATGAACGGAGGATTGGATATGGGTACCTGCTTGGTGTTTACCTCGGGGAAGGGCGGAACCGGAAAATCTACCGCCGTCTCTGCCATCGCCTCCTGTCTGGCCGCACTGGGGAAAAAGACCCTGTGCATTGACATGGATATCAACCTGCCCAACCTAGACCTGCTCCTGGGGTTGACAGATCACACAGCCCTCGACCTCATAGACGTGGCGGAGGAACGGGTTCCCTTGGAGGAGGCCGCTGTAGCCCACCCAAACATTGAAAATCTATTTCTTCTGACCGGGCCCAGCAATGCCCCCGAAGAGATCAACGGCGCGGCCTTAGCCCGGATCGTCCAGGAGGCAAAGGCCCAGTTTGACTACTGTCTTGTGGATACACCGGCAGGGCTGGATGACCTCTTCTATCTCACCGCCAATGCGGCGGACATGGTAGTGATCATGGTCACTACCGACGCCACCAGCCAGCGAGATGCCCAAAAGACAGTGATGGAACTGGACGCAATGGGTCTCCGGCACGTCCGTATGGTGGTGAACCGAGCACGGATTCGCTTCATCTCCCACTCGACAGTCAGCGTAGACGATATGATCGATTTCGTCGGTGTCCCCCTTTTGGGCATCGTCCCGGAGGACGCCGCCGTGATCATCGAAGCCATCCAGCTCCGCCCGCTGATCCTCTATTCCAGAGCTAAGGCGGCAAAAGCATTTTTACACATTGCACAGCGGATCACAGGGGAGGATGTCCCCTTGGCATATAAGTAGAAAATAAATCATTCGGAAAGGCGGCTGACGGTATGAACATCGCACTGCTGGCACACGACAGAAAAAAAGAACTGATGGTTCAGTTCTGTATCGCATATTGCGGCATTTTATCCAACCACAACATTTCCGCCACCAACACCACGGGGCGGTTGGTGGCAGAGGCCACCGGTCTGCCTGTGACCCTGTACCTCTCCTGCTCTCAAGGCGGCAACCAGCAGATCGGCGCACGAATCGCCTATAACGAGATTGATCTGGTGCTGTTTTTCTGTGACCCCAACGGGACAGAGCCCATGAAAGACGTGGACGACATCGCCCGGCTCTGCGATCAATACAACGTCCCCTTCGCCACCAACGTGGCCACAGCGGAAGTCCTGGTTCGAGGCCTCCAGCGGGGCGACATGGACTGGCGGGACATTGTCAACCCCAAAAAATAGTGACACGTCCCGTAGGGCGCAACGCCCTCGGTGCACCGTTTTTAATTTTTTCGACATTTTGCGGGCGCACACTGTGCGCCCCTACTGGTTATAGGAGATGTTTTTGATGGGAAAAATGAAACCTCGTACCCTGTCCGGTTTTTTAGAGCTCTTACCTGATCGGCAGGTACAGTTTGACAAGATGATCGACGCCCTGCGGGCCAGCTTTTCCCTCTACGGCTTCACCCCGCTGGACACCCCGATTATTGAGGCCGCCGAGGTGCTCTTGGCCAAGGGCGGCGGCGAGACGGAAAAACAGGTCTACCAGCTCACCAAGGGCGACACAGACCTGGCCCTGCGCTTTGATCTGACTGTCCCACTGGCCAAATATGTGGCCCTCCACTACGGGGCGCTTACCTTTCCCTTCCGCCGGTTCCAGATCGGCAAGGTCTACCGGGGAGAGCGGGCCCAGCGGGGCCGGTTCCGGGAGTTTTATCAGGCGGATATTGACATTATCGGTGACGGAAGTTTAGCCGTCATCAACGAGGCGGAGATCCCCGGCGTGATCTATCACAGCCTGACGGCCCTGGGACTCTCCCGCTTTGTCATCCGGATCAACAACCGGAAGGTGCTAAACGGCCTCTTTGCCGCCCTGGGCCTCACGGCGCGGGCCGGGGATATTTTGCGCACGGTGGATAAATTGGAAAAAATCGGCCAAGAACATACGGCGGCTCTCTTGGTGCGGGACATTGGGATGGAGCAGTCCCAGGCAAATCAATTGCTGGATCTGCTCACCTGTACCCAGCGGGGGGTCAGCCCCATTGCCGCCCTCTCCGCCTACAGCGGGAAAAATGCTCTCTTGGACGAGGGCATCGAGGAACTGTTCACTGTGGCGAAACACATGGAAGATTTCGGCGTACCGGACACCCATTTCGCCATGGACCTGACCATCGCCCGGGGCCTGGACTACTACACCGGCACCGTCTATGAGACCATCATTCCCGACCACCCGGAGATCGGCTCTATCTGCTCCGGCGGGCGGTACGATAACCTGGCGGAATACTACACGGATAAACCACTTCCCGGCGTTGGCATCTCCATCGGCCTGACCCGGCTGTTCTATGTATTGGAAGAACAGGGCTATTTAAACGACGACCTGCTCACCGCCCCGGCGGACGTACTGATCCTCCCCATGACCGACGACCTGGCCCCGGCCATCTCCTTCGCCACCGCTCTGCGGGGCGTCGGCGTCCGGGCGCAAATATATGGCGAGCAAAAGAAATTCAAGGCAAAAATGGGCTACGCCGACCGGCTGAACATCCCTTACGTGGTCTTTTTAGGCGAGGATGAACTGGCGGCGGGGAAAGTGACCGTCAAAAACATGGTCTCCGGCGACCAGGAGATCGTCTCGCCGGAAGTCGCCATCAAAGGCCTCACCGCAGGCGTGGCACACCAGAAAACGTTGCCGCCCGTCCGGCAGTAACCTCTTTTGGAATTTGTAAGGGAGTAGGGCCCCGTACAAGCATCGGCACCCTGCTCCTTTTTCTGTGCGTTAGAGGAGCGCGTGTGCCGGAGAGAATTGATGAAACCCAAGGAGAACTTTATGCGAAACCATTCATTGATCAAAACCCTGATCGGCTTGCGGGGAAACCCCCGTGCCTGCGTGTATACAGAGCCCTTGTGGGGCATCCCGTTTTTTCTCTTTATGCCATTTGCATCGGTATATATGATGCTGCTCGGCGTGTCGGATTGGCAAATTGGCGTCATTGCATCGTTATTTGTACTCTCACGTGCAGCTTGGTCTGTTTTAGGCGGTGCGATTACGGATAAGCTGGGACGCAAAAGGGCGACGTTTATCTTTGATATCCTCTCCTGGTCGATCCCCTGCCTGATCTGGGCATTTTCGCAGAATTTTTGGTGGTTTGCTGCGGCTGCGCTGTTTAACGGCGTATCTGAGGTCACGACAAATTCGTGGAACTGTTTGCTCGTCGAAGACGCAGAGAAAAGCAAGCTGGTCGACATCTATGCGTGGGTACATATATCGGGACTTGTGGCAGTATTTTTTGCGCCGCTCGCCGGATTTTTAGTGGAGGGAATCGGACTTGTGCTCGCCGTGCGACTCCTATATTTGTTTTCCTTTTTCTCCATGACATTAAAGTTTTTCATCTTGAACAGATACGCAGATGAGACCCAGGTCGGCAAAGAACGGCTTCGTGAAACAAAGCAGATGTCAATCATGGCTTTGCTTTCCGGTTACGGCGGGGTGGCACGCAAATTGTTCAAATCGGCGCACATGCGCCTTGCGTTGATGACAATTGCGTTTTTCACAATTATCACGTTGATCACAAACACATTTTTTGGCCTGTATGTCACGAGAAACCTACTTATGCCGGAGTATTTTCTAGCCTATTTCCCGATTATTCGTTCAGGGATTATGCTTACATTTTTATTCATTATCCAGCCTAAACTTGCGAAATTCGGCATGAAAGTCCCCATGCTGATTGGGATTTTCTTATACATATTCGCCTATGCTGCGCTCATCGCCCTGCCGTCAGGCAATCTGTGGCTGTTGATTGTCTGCATTTTCATAGAATCCTGCGCACACGGGCTGGTTTGGCCCCGCCGAGACTCTATCCAGGCACTGTTTATCGAACCGGAAGAGCGCGCACGGTTAAACAGCGTACTCGCCAGTATGGTGCTGATCGTGACAATTCCGTTTGGGTATTTATCCGGCTGGCTATCCGGCCTTGACGGCAGATTGCCGTTTGTGCTGGTTGTTGTAATTCTTGTAGTGGCATTTGTTGTCACCCTGGCAAGCCGTGCGCTGCGTACAGAAAACATCCGCGCATTGGAGGCAAAACGAGCAGAAAGTATGCCGTAGTGCGTTGTATCCCCAGGAAAAATATGCTACACTAGAGACCAATATAAAAGGAGACGATCACCTATGGAATCACTGGCAAACTTCAAACGAGACATCTACTGCGGCGAGCCGCGGATGGCCCAGTTGGGTCAGACCCTCTCCGTCTGCGGCTGGACCCAACGGCAACGGGATCTGGGTAGCCTGATCTTTATTGATTTACGAGACCGGACGGGCATCCTCCAGCTTGCCTTTGACGACGAGACGGATCGGGCCGTCTTTGAAAAGGCCGCATCCGTCCGCTCTGAGTTTGTTCTGGCAGCCCGTGGAATCCTGCGGGAGCGGTCGTCTAAGAACCCGGACATCCCCACGGGGGACGTGGAGCTACAAGTCACAGAACTGCGGATCCTAGCCCAGTCGGAGACACCTCCCTTTGAGATCATCGAACAGGTCAAAGCGGGGGAGTTGGTGCGGCTCAAGCACCGCTATCTCGATCTGCGCCGCCCGGAACTACAGCGCAATATTCTCCTGCGCCACCAGGCGGCAAAAGTGACCCGGGACTACTTCTATGAAAACGGCTTTCTGGAAATCGAGACCCCCATGCTGGTGCGGAGTACCCCCGAGGGCGCACGGGATTTCCTCGTCCCCTCCCGGCTCCACCCCGGCAGTTTCTATGCCCTGCCCCAGTCCCCCCAGTTGTACAAACAGCTCTCCATGGTGGCGGGCTTTGACCGCTATATCCAACTGGCCCGGTGCTTCCGGGACGAGGATCTCCGGGCCGACCGCCAGCCGGAGTTCACTCAGGTGGACCTGGAGATGAGTTTCGTCGATCAGGACGACGTATTGGACATGGTGGAGGGTTATATGGCCCGCTTGTTCCAAGATATCCTGGGCCGGGAGCTATCTCTCCCCTTCAAGCGGATTACCTATAATGAGGCCATCACCCGCTACGGCAGCGACAAACCGGATCTCCGCTACGGCATGGAGATTTTCGACCTGACAGACACGGTGAAAGACTGCGGGTTCGGCGTCTTCACCGGGGCCATTCAGTCCGGCGGCGGCGTCCGAGGCATTGTGGCCAAAGATGCCGTCTCGACCCTGAGCCGCAAAGAGATCGACAAGTTAATCGAATACATCCGGGGCATCGGCGGCAAGGGCATCGCCTGGGTGCGTCTCTCCCCCGACGGGGCCACCTCTTCTTTCTCAAAATTTATGACGGACGAGGAGATGGACGCCATCTTCCAAGTCTCCGGCGCCGAGACTGGAGATGTGATCCTTCTCATCGCCGACGGCTCCAATTCCGCTGTCTTGAGCCAACTGGGTCTCCTACGCACAGAGACCGCCAAGCGGTTAGGACTTACCCAGTCCGACCAGATGGAACCCCTTTGGATCGTGGAGTTCCCCTTCTTCGAGAAAAACGAGGAGACCGGGGAGTTTGTCCCCATGCACCACGCCTTCACCGCCCCCATGGACGAGTGTCTGGACTACTTCGAGATCGACAAAGAGCGGGTCCGGGCCAAGGCCTATGACCTGGTCCTAAACGGCGTGGAGCTGTCCTCCGGCTCCATCCGGATCACAGACGCAGCCCTCCAACAGCGGGTCTTTGACGCCCTGGGCCTCTCCCCGGAGGAGAGCAAGCGGAAATTCGGATTCCTGCTGGAGGCCTTCCAATACGGCCCGCCCCCCCACGGCGGCATGGGCCTGGGATTCGACCGGATCGTCATGCTCATGGCCGGGGCCGACAGTCTGCGGGACATCATCGCGTTCCCCAAAACAAAAGACGCCGCCGAGCCCATGACCGACTGCCCCGACAACGTGGAGACAGAACATTTAGACGAGTTGGGTCTGGCGTTGAAAGCGTAAGGGCCGATGGCAATCGCCCCGTTAAATTACAAAAAATAAAGGTCTTGTGACGCAAAACGTCACAAGACCTTTATTTTTGCAACTATAGTCAAACCACTAGAAAAATGCGTTAGGCTTTACTTCAACTGACCAAAATCAATCAAATCAGCAAAATGCTCTAACTCACTGCGAGTAAGGCGTAACGTAGCACCTTCCCAATCAACTCTGGATTCGGTGCCTGCGTGGATTGACACTATAATAAAGGCTGTTCCCGTATCTGCAATAATAAATGACATGTTCACACCTGGAACAAGTATAAGCGTTGTCCCATGCTGATTTTCAAACGCCCACTCATCAGAAAACGCATTCATGTCCATATTGGTCAACATCACCGTATCAAACGTCCCTTTTCGACTGGAGCGGAGCGAAAACCAAATGTCGCCATATTGCGCATCAAATTGGAATGTGCCGCTTTCCCATCTATAGCCGGGGTACAATGTAAAATTATTGCCGGAGTTATCAATAATTGATCCGTTTGCTACGCTTGCTTGGAATTCTTCCCAGCTTCTATTCGTATTGTAATAATCGAACAGCGCACCGTATAGAACTAGACCGTGCCTTTCAATGATTTCGTTTATTTTGTCAACATCAGCCCAAGAGGACGCCCCATGCCACTGATACACCTCGGGTATATCATCGCGTTCACACAAGCGTACTACATAGCCTTCTAAATACTCCGGCGGTATACTGTCAAGCGTCTCTTGATTTTCTACAGTCATAATGCCCTCTGCAAAAAATGTTCCGGTTTCAGCATTGACAAAAATATCAGCTTCTTGATCCCAACGTACACCAACCCCGTCAATATAGATGGTGCGGTCTCTATTCAGCCATTCCACTGCAGCCTCAAATTCAGGGCTGCCCGCAAACCCAGCTAATACCATTTCGCCCATTGGAATTGCAAAATCATCCAGTGTACCATCCGGGCTCATGGCTTTAAACTGCTCTTCAGTCCCTTGAAACTCGTCAAAAGAAAAAATGTGGTCGGGGTGGGGGATCATTAAATCTCGCAAGCCAAACATATTTACGGCAAATGCAGTGCCGACTAAGGCTATTGTGAGGATCGCTACTGTTGCAGCAATTAACAGAGCCTTGGATGTGATGCGTTTTCTATGCGTTGTCATTTTCAACACCTCCGATAGTGTATCCTCTGAGGCTTTTAACACCGAAAAGGTGTCTTTATATAAGTTCTTATCAAGCATGGTTTTCTGCCTCCAAGAGTTCTGATTTCAGAGTTTCTCTCGCCCGCCTCAAGCGTGTACGAACAGTTGCATTTGGAATATTAAGTAATCGAGCAATTTCTTCGGTAGAGTAATCCTCAAAGTAATACAGAAAGATGGCAACACGATACTTTGCCGGAAGCTTCATTACCAGTTCAAACAACTCACTTTGTTCCGGCGCCTCAAAACGCAGCGTCTCCACGTGCGCTTCAATAGGCTCTATACGTCGCCACGGTGATAGTAGTATGCGCTTGCACTCGTTGATCGTGACGCGGATTAGCCAATGTTTGATATGCGCATCATTCTCGAATGTTTTGTTGGCACGATACAGCTTTATCAGTACATTCTGCGTGACGTCATCGGCGTCGGAGCGGCTTTTTAAGTAATTAAACGCCACCCTAAAAACCGTGTCCATGTACATTCGTACGTAAGCTGTAAATTGTTCGTCTGTAATCATTTAAGAGTTCTCCTTGAAAAGCCTTTCACTTATAATATCATTACAAAGGCAAAAATGTTTCATTCATAGCAAACGGCGGGCAAATTTTCATCTGCTCGCCGCCCAATAGATACTATAGAAATTCGGCTCATCACGCAACGCAAAGCGGAAAGAGCTGATGCCCTACCGCAAAAACAACATATAATACCCGGCGGAGAACAGAAATCCAGGCAATAAATTCGCCGTCTTGATTCCTGCGCCCGCAGTCCCAAACCAGAGGCAGTGATTTTCGGATATTTGTCAAGCAAACTGACGTTTCAGGAAACGAAGTCCGTTGACTGCCAGATCGTCGGCTGAGGTGGCAAGGGGGCGCCAGAGCGAGACGGCACGTGCAATCTCTTTGATGTCTGTATTGAACGACTCGATAATCAAGTAATCGTCATAGCCGACGTCCTGCAGAGCCTTTTTTACATCGTCCCAATCAATGTGATCCTCACCGGGCGTGCCGCGGTCATTGCCGCAAGCGTGGAAATTAAAGATTTTTTCTCCGGCTCTGCGGATGGCATCCCCTATTTTTTTCTCCTCGATATTCATGTGGAACGTATCGAGAAGAAAGCCTACGTTCGTTGCACCAATCTGCTCCAAAAACGCCAGCCCTTGATCCACCGTGTTCAGGAAATCCGTTTCAAAGCGATTTAAGGGTTCTACCGCCAGTTTTACGCCGGCATCTTTTGCATAGGCCGCAACCGTCTGCATATTTTTTACAGCCCATTCAGTTCTCTGTTTTTTCGCATCTGCGGTCTGTAGACCTATTTTTCCAACCTCCGCATACATGGGTCCAGACACCAGTTTCGCGCCCGCTTGGCCCGCAATATCAATACATGTTTTGATATACGAAACCCCTGTCTGTCTGCTGGACGGATCATCTGCACCTATATCCCGGCCGGGGCCAAACGCACCACAGATGAGCGGCTCTACACCAAAGGTAGCGGCGGCTTTGGCAATTGCCGCCGCATCAATGGTTTCGGGATCTTCTATGCAAATTTCCAGCACATCGAACCCCTGCTTTTTTACCGTTTCAAATAGACTCATCGTATGGTTGGAAAACGGTGAAACCCAAATAAACGTACTCGCACCAAATTTCATATTACTTACCCCCTTACAAACAATATATAATACCCGACGGCAAATAAAAACCCGGGCAATAAATTCGCCGTCTTGATTTTTGCGTTCAGTGTCATATTCAGGCCGATGGCCAGAATCATCACGCCGCCCACAGCCGAGATCTGGGCGGTGAGGGCCGGGGTGAGCACACCTTGCAGATTGCCCGCAAACAGTTCGATGCTCCCCTGGTAGAAGAACACGGCGACGGCGGAAAACAGCACACCGACCCCAAAAGTGGACGCCAGGAGCAAGGCCGCCACGGCATCTAGGATGGATTTTGTGATGATAATACTGTGATCCCCACGCAGACCGCTGTCGATAGAACCTACAATGGCCATGGCCCCCACACAGAACAGGAGCGTCGCCGTGACGAACCCCTCCGCAAAGGAGGTGTTCTCGTCCCCGGCGCTCATCTTTTTTTGCAGCCGTAACCCCAAGTTGTTGAGGCCGCCTTCAATCCGCAAGAGTTCCCCGATAAGGGTACCCAAGGCCAGGGATACGACCATGAGCATAATATCCCCCTCCAAGGCGCCGGATACCCCGATGACAATAATACAGAGCCCGATGGCGCGGATAATGCCCGTGGACAATTTATCTGTAAGTTTGCCCCGCAATAAAAGTCCAACGCCGCCCCCCGCCAAAATGGCGAGGGCGTTAATGGTCGCACCAGTCATTGAAATTCTCCTTGTCTCTTTACCTCTTGTATCTCTAGTACCGTTAATACCTGGCCGGAGATTTGAAATTTTATATCAAACCCGGCAAACTGCATCCCGTAGATGCGATCCGGGTCCCGCTGATAGGACGGCCTGGGGTCCTGTGCCAGGAGCGCCCGTAGCGACGCTCGCTTATCCACCGGGAGCAGCGTGAGCCACGGCTCTATCCCCTCCACCCGGAGCCGGGGATCGGGCGCCTCCGCCGCAAATCCGCCTGTGGCGCGGGGCAGGCAGTCGGCGTAGGGCAGGTAGGGCTTGATGTCATAGATGGGCGTGCCGTCTAAAAGGTCCGCCCCCAGCACATGGATCACCGGGCCATCAGTTGCGGTCAGATCAATCCCCGCGATCTCCACGGCGGATAATCCCAGGGGGTTGGGCCGATAGGGGGATCGGGTGGCAAAGACCCCCATCCGTGCGTTTCCGCCCAGCCGGGGCGGGCGGATCGTAGGCGAGAAGCCGCCCCGCCCCACTTGAGAAAATCCCCAGATGAGCCAGAGATGGGAGAATTCCTCCAGGCCCCGCAGGGCCTCGGGATCCCGGTAATCCGGCGTAAAGATTACTGTGGCACGGAGTTCCGACACCACACCGCTCTGGCGGGGAATGCCGAATTTCTCCGTAAAATCACTCCGGATATGGGCGATGGGGTACATGTCCATTATCGTCCCAACCTCCGCCGCAAAATCGTGGATACGGCGAATAAAAGCGCCAGCCCCACTGCAAAAAAGACGCCGATGAAGACGGATATGGTGATAAAGAACGGATAGGGGACGATATTCACCAGTAGATCCACCCTTGCGTCTAGGATCCAGTAGTCATTGTCAAAGAAAATCTCATGGAACACGACAAAGGCGTGGTGCCAGTTGATTGCGATTACCGCCACAAGAGTGCCGAGAATCAAAATTACCCCCGCCGACCCATATCGCCATGCTTTGAACAGGATTTTCATATGGGTTCTGCCCCAGATGAGAAAGAAAATAGACGTAAATAGCAGTAAAATAACCAGTATATCGCGTATCAATAGGCCGACAATAAACAGGTCGTAGACGTCTACCATGTGGCGAATCTCAATCTCTGAAAAGAAATCCCGCGTCTGACCGCCGACTACGGTTTCGATCTGTAGCCCGTCATCCCGATCCAGATGCCCCTGCATGTAGCGGATCATGTGGCGGGTGACCTGGTGCAGGTCCTCTGGCTCCATATTCACCACGGCATAGGTGTCGTTGATGTCGTACTGCCAGGTATAAAACCACATGCCAAAAGAGGGAAGCTTAATCCCCACGAAGAAGATAAGCACAATCAGGCAGATTGCATTGACGACTGCACAGGTGATCCAGATGGATTTTTTCTCTTTGATCGTTCTCATTCGTATGCGATTCCTTTCCTCGAAGAGGGGTTTCATTACTTCCCCACGCAAAACCGCTCAAAAATCCGGGCGACTACGTCTTCTCGGATCGTCCGGCCCGTCAGTTCACCCAGGGCTGTCATTGCGCCCTCGATCTCCATGAGGACGGCGTCTGGGGTGACGCCCCGGGCCATGGCCGCCTGGGCGGATTCCATATGTCCAAGCGCTCTGCCGACAATATCTACATGGCGGGCGTTGGTTAAAATCTGTCCTGTGGGAATCGGGGGGCCGTCGGTGTATATCTGGGAAATTGCGGATTCCAGGGCATCTAATCCCGCGCCGGTCTTGGCGGAGAGAGTGACGATCCGGTCAAAGTGTATGCGGAGTTCCGCCACGTCGATCTTTTGCGGCAGGTCGGCCTTGTTGACCACGGCGATTGTCTGGGGTGTACGCTTCGACGCTTGGATGACCGCTTGATCCTCATCGGTCAGGGGGGCCGTGCCGTCGAATACGGCAAAGATCAGTTCGGACTGTTGGGCGGCGTCTACAGCCCGGGCTACGCCCAATTGCTCTACGGGGTCGCCCGTCTCCCGGAGGCCCGCCGTGTCCACCAGCCGCAGGAGGGTGTCCCCCAGGGTGATCCGCTCTTCCAGGGTATCCCGGGTGGTGCCGGGGATCTCTGTGACGATGGCTCGCTCATAGCCCAGCAGGGCGTTGAGCAAGCTGCTCTTCCCCACGTTGGGCCGTCCCAGAATTGCCGCAGGCACCCCCTGGGTCATAATTTGCCCCCGGCGGAAGGTTGCCGTGAGGGATTGTAGCGTCTTGATATACGTCGCTAAGTGTGCGGCGTATTCTGCCAGATGGAATGGCTCAATATCCTCCTCCGGGTAGTCCAACTCGGCGTGGAAGTGGGCCAGCAGATCCCGGAGACCGTCGTAGACTTGATCCGTCTTGCCAGACACGGCCCGGCCCAACTGTCCTGCGGCGTTTTTCGCCGACTGGACAGTCTCGGCGGAGATGAGATCAATCACCGCCTCGGCCTGGGTGAGGTCCAGCCTGCCGTTTAAAAAGGCCCGCCGGGTGAATTCCCCGGCCCCCGCCTGTCTGGCCCCGGCGGCGAACACGGCCTCCAACGCCATGCGGAGCACCAGGGGGGAGCCGTGGCACTGGAATTCCGCCGTGTCCTCCCCCGTATAGCTGTTTGGGCCGCGGCTGACAAAGCAGAGACAGTGATCCAGCACGGCCCCTGTATTGTCGATTAACGTGCCGTAATACAGTTTCCGATTGTCAAAATCGGCCACAGAGCGGCTGGATTGCTCCGCAAATACGGCCTCAACCACAGCCATGGTCTCCGGCCCGCTCATGCGGATGATGCCAATGGCAGACAGGGCCTCCCCTGTCCCGATGGCGGCAATGGTGTCCCACATGGATAACAAGCTCCTCCTATTGGGTGGGTTAATAGTCCCCCAGTAGTTCTAATAAGTCGTTTATGGTTGACCTGTTCTCTGCACCGGTGTGCGCAAAGACAAGTGTATGTTCAATCCTAGAAATTACAATATATTGCCCGCTGGCTGTCTGCGTAAATCTGCTGAAATTTGAAAGATTTATCTCAGTAGTGGAGGACATGCCTCCCGCTCTCAAAGATTCCACCTCACGCCGCATGTTTCCATACATAACCTGGGCATATGTTTCAGTCGAAAACATTATAAATTGTATTAAAAAATAGTCTGTTCTCACCGCTAAGACCGATTCTAAGCGCCTGCCAAGCTCCGTATCCGCCCAATCAGGATCAGCTTCTAGCTGTTGACCTCTCTCATCTTCTACCGTGAATCCCGCCTCTTCCATGTGCGCTGTAAACTCTTCCGCTGTCAGTGGTGTCCGGGGCGGAAAGGCCAACGATAGCAGCGAAACAAAACCAATAATTCCTGCGGCAATGATGAGCACAAGCAAAATCGCCCGATACCCCGTCCGCATCCTATTTTGGCAGGCGGTACACATCTGCACCGGTGATTTTATCGCCGATTTTAATCCGGTTTCTGCTAAACGCCAGGATGCAAAAATCAATAGGCCATAAAAATCCGAAGAGATTTCTCACAAAGCGCTTTCCGGCCGACGGGACTTCCTCTGTGTCCTCACGCATTCTAACGCCGATTCCAAACAAAACTTTCCCGGGGCTTCGCCCTTTGACCATGTCTTTTACGCCGTAAAGAAGAAAGGCCGCCAACAAAGCCAGAGAAACCATTACTGCGATTCTGCCGGGGTTATCCCCCAGGACGAGCATCGCCGGCATGACCGCAAGGATCGTAATGATGACATGGTCTACCAAAAATGCGCCCAATCTGGCACCCAAAGACGCCTTTTCCAGTGGTTCTGGACGATCCTCCTCGTCGAGCATGATTGTGTCGTTGCTGTGTTCCATGTGGGGGTCCTCCTTTTTGTAGGTTGTATACAGTGCTGTGCAGGGCAAGCCGCCGTTGGGGCTGTGATAAATAGCGTGGTTATAAGGAAGTGCTTTGCATTGTGGATCACAAAAAAACCTGTCGGACATGTAAACACTTTCGATTGCATTATATCAAATTTGGAAAATCTTATCGTCCAATCAGCTATGGACATTGTGTTTACCCTCGATTGAAAAAGAGAGAAACTGAAACGCCTGCCTGTGAACATTACATTGAGAAGCAATCGTAGGGGCAGGGGAGCCTCCCTCCGTCAGGCTTCGCCTGCTGGCTCCCTTGTTGTGAGGGGGCTGTCAGGCGTAGCTCCACCAGAGTAGTATAACATATTTTTTTCAAAAAAGGGAGCCAAATCCATGCATGGGCGTGTCTAAATGCATACAGACAACGGACACCTGAAGATTCAGGCGTCCGTTGTCTGTTATATTGCCGTGTGCGAATCCCTATCCCAGGGATTCCACCTCAACCTTGTGCTCGTTGAGTTTCGCGTGGGCCGCCGCCAGGCGGGCGATGGGGACGCGGTAGGGGGAACAGGAAACGTAGTCTAAGCCCGCTCTGTGACAGAAGTTAATGGAGCTGGGGTCGCCGCCGTGTTCGCCGCAGATGCCCAGTTTGAGATCGGGCTTGACAGATCTGCCCAACTCGACGGACATCTTGATCAGCTTGCCGACGCCGATCTGATCAATCCGGGCGAAGGGGTCGGCCTCGAAGATTTTTTTCTCGTAATACTCATCCAGGAAGTTGCCGGCGTCGTCACGGGAGAAGCCGAAGGTCATCTGGGTGAGGTCGTTTGTGCCGAAGGAGAAGAAGTCGGCCTCTTTGGCAATGTCGTCGGCAGTCAGAGCGGCTCTGGGGATTTCGATCATGGTACCCACCAGATAGTTGAGTTCAATACCGGAGGCGGCGATGATCTCATCGGCGGTCTTGGTGATGAAGCTCTTGACGTACTTGAGCTCTTCCACGTGGCCGATCAACGGGATCATGATCTCCGGCACGATGTCGAAGCCGTGGGATTTCTTCACGTTGATGGCGGCCTCAATGATGGCACGGGTCTGCATGACGGCGATCTCCGGATAGGTGACGGAGAGACGGCAGCCCCTGTGGCCCATCATGGGATTGAACTCGTGGAGGGAGTCAATTGCGGCTTTGAGTTCTTCGTAGGTGAGATCCATCTCTTTGGCCAGGGCCCGGATATCGCTCTCCTGGGTGGGGAGGAACTCATGGAGGGGCGGGTCTAACAGGCGGATGGTCACCGGGCGGTGCTCCATGGCCACGTAGATACCCTCGAAATCGCCTCTCTGCATGGGCAGGAGTTTGGCTAAAGCTTTTTCTCTCTGCTCCACGGTCTTGGAGATGATCATCTCCCGCACGGCGGGGATGCGATCCGGCTCGAAGAACATGTGCTCCGTCCGGGTCAGGCCGATGCCCTCGGCGCCGAAACGGATGGCCACAGCGCTGTCTGCGGGATTGTCGGCGTTTGTCCGCACCTTGAGGGTCCGGACTTCGTCGGCCCACTCCATGATGGTGGCGAAATCGCCGCCCACATCGGCTTCCACAGTCTTGATTTTTCCAGCATAGATATTACCCGTAGAGCCGTCGATGCTCATGAAATCGCCTTCGTTGAAGATTTCGTCGCCAATTTTGAGGGTTCTGGCGTGCTCGTCGATTTTCAGTTCACCACAGCCGCAGACACAGCAGGTACCCATGCCACGGGCCACAACGGCGGCGTGACTGGTCATCCCGCCCCGGGCGGTCAGGATACCTTGGGCGGCGTGCATCCCCTCAATGTCCTCAGGAGAGGTCTCCAGGCGGACGAGGAGGGTGGGGCCGTTCTCGGCGGCCTCTTTACAGCTCTCTGCGGTGAAGTAGATCCCGCCGCAGGCGGCGCCGGGAGAGGCGGCTAAGCCCTGGGCCACGGGGACAGCGGCGTCCAGCTCGGCTTGGTCGAACTGGGGATGGAGCAGGCTGTCCAACTGGCGGGGATCAATCTTTAACAGGGCCTCTGCCTTGGTGCATCTGCCCTCGGCCACGAGATCTACGGCGATTTTCAGGGCGGCCTGGGCCGTCCGTTTGCCGTTTCTGGTCTGGAGCATATAGAGCTTACCCTTTTCGATGGTGAACTCCATGTCCTGCATGTCGCCGTAGTGCCGCTCCAGCTTGTCCGTGTAGTAGACGAACTCGTCATAGACGTCGGGCATAATATCTTTGAGTTGCTCAATCTTATTGGGCGTACGGATACCGGCCACCACGTCTTCGCCCTGGGCGTTCATGAGGAACTCGCCGTAGAGGACGTTTTCGCCGGTGGACGGATCACGGCTGAAGGCCACGCCGGTGCCGCAGTCATCGCCCATGTTGCCGAAGACCATGGCTTGGATATTGACGGCGGTACCCCAACTGCTGGGGATATCGTTCATGCGGCGATAGACAATGGCTCTATGGTTGTTCCAGCTGCGGAACACGGCCTTGACAGCGCCTAAGAGCTGTACTTTGGGGTCGCTGGGGAAGTCTTCGCCCAACTTGGCCTTGTACTCGGCCTTGAACTGGTTTGCCAGATCTTTCAGATCATCGGCGGTCAGGTCCGTGTCCAGTTCGATGTCTTTCTCTTCTTTCATCTTGTCGATGAGCTCTTCAAAATATTTCTTGCCCACCTCCATGACCACGTCGGCGTACATCTGGATAAAGCGGCGATAGCTGTCATAGGCGAACCGGGCATTCCCCGTGGCGGCGGCAAAGCTCTCCACCACTTGGTCGTTGAGGCCCAGGTTGAGGATCGTGTCCATCATACCGGGCATGGAGGCCCTGGAGCCGGAGCGGACGGAGATCAGCAGCGGATTTGTGAGATCACCGAACTTCTTGCCGGAGATCTCTTCCAGCTTGCCGATGTTGGCCAGGATCTCTTGCTCAATTGCGGGGCTCACGACCTCGCCGTCGGCGTAGTATTGCGTACACGCCTCGGTGGTGATGACAAACCCCTCTGGAACAGGCATCCCCAGGCTGGTCATTTCAGCCAGGTTTGCGCCTTTTCCGCCCAGGAGCTCCCGCATGGTACCGTTTGCTTCAGAGAACTGGTAGACAAATTTCTTGCTCATAAATATCATATCCTTCCTCAGTAATTGTACTGAAATACACACTAGAACGTGCACAAAGCAAGAAATAGTATATCATACCCCAGCAAATGGGGCAACCTGTTCCGATGAAAAAATAGACAAAAATATTGCCGGAATACTTTTACCTCCGACATCTCTTTTTACAGCAAACAGGGCTGACGTCATAGACGTCAGCCCTTGTCGATGTATTCCGCTATGCTACAGTCAGTTTATCTCGCTTGTTGCGGGCGATCTGGAACAGGATCAATCCGCCGATGAGGGCGATGCCGATCACATTGGCGATCAAGACATGACTGCACAGGATGACCCCGCCGGCCAGGGCGACGATCCGTTCCGGCCACCCCATGCGGCGTAACAGATACGCAGAGAGGGCGGATGCCACGCCGATGATGCCGATGGTCCCGGTGATGACAATGACGATGATATCCATGGCTGTGGCGTCGATAAACAGAATCTGGGGGTTAAAGACGAAGAGATACGGGATAATATAGGCCGCGGCGGCCAGACGCATGGCGATAACGCTGGTGCGGAGGGGCGAGCCCCGGGAGATGGCCGAGGCCGCATAAGAGGCCAGGCCCGCCGGCGGCGTAATATCGGCGTCGGTGCCGAAGTAGAACACAAACATGTGGGCCACCAGGATAGGGACATCCATCCGGATCAAGATCGGCGCCGTCACCGTGGCCATGATCACGTATTTCGCCGTGGTTGGCACCCCCAGCCCCAAGACGAGGGATGCGACCATACAGAAGAAGAGCACGGCGATCAGACGCAGGGTCTCGTTTCCGATGACGTTGGCCATGGCCACCATGGCGTTGGCAAAGGTGAGGCCCAGGCCGGTCAAAACCACCACGCCAATAATCAGGCCGGCCATGGCACAGGCCATGCCCACGCCCACAGTGTTCCGGGCCCCGGTCTCCAATGCGTCGATGAGTTTCGAGAACGTCAGACGGCCGTCCTTGAGGAACAAGTTAGTATCCCTGCGGAACAGGCTGAGGAAAATGGCGACCCCAATCGCGATGAGCGCCGACCGGGCCGGAGTGAAGCCCAGAGCGAGGAATACGACAATGGCGAGAACTGCGAGAAACAGATGGCCTTTTTGCAGAAGCAACGGCTTGGCCTTGGGAATCTCCTCCTCCGGCATGGCCCGCAGGCCGATCCGTTTTGCCTCAAAGTGTACGGAGGCGAAAATGCAGACGAAGTACAAAATCGCCGGAATGAGGGCCGCCAGGGCGATTTGGACGTAGGGGATGCCCGTGATCTCCGCCATGAGGAAGGCGGCGGCGCCCATAATGGGCGGCATGAGCTGTCCGCCTGTGGAGGCCGCGGCCTCCACTGCGCCTGCAAAGTTTCTATTATACCCCAAGCGTTTCATCATGGGGATGGTGAATGTCCCCGAGGCCACCGTGTTGGCCACGGAACTCCCCGAAACCGTACTGTACAGGGCCGATGCCACCACCACGACCTTGGCCGGCCCGCCTGTGGCCCTGCCTGCGACAGCGTTGGAGATATCGATAAAAAACGCACCGATTCCCGTCTTTTCCAAAAATGCACCGAATAATAAGAATACAAACAAAAATGAGGCGGCGACACTTGTGGGCGTACCCAGCACTCCTTCCGTGGTGTAGAAGAGGAAGGTGAAAATCCGCTCCACCCGGTATCCTGCGTGGCCAAAAGTACCCGGTATCCAGCGGCCGAAGTAGGCGTAGGCGAGAAAGACCGCCACAACCACTAAGAGCGGCATCCCCACCACACGGTAACAGGCGTAGAAGAGAATGAGTATACCCACCACGGCCACGATGAAGTCCAACTGGGTAAAGGTGGCCATCTGACCGACGATGGTACGGAAATTGAATGCATAGTACAGGAAACAGGCCATTCCGACCACGGCCAGGATCAGGTCATACCAGGGGACATAGTTGACCCTGACGTTGTTCTTCTTGCGGGCCGGGTATAGCAAAAAGGTGAGCAGAACTAAAAAGGCCACAAAGGAGGCCCGGTGAATCTGCGGCGGCAACAGCCAAACCGTGTTGAGGAGCAACATGTAGACGGTAAACGCCACACAGAGCCAGCGCAGGATGAGTTTCGGCACCCCGCTGTAATGGCGTGTGTTTGCATTTCGGTCAATCTGTGCCATCATGCGCTGTACATCTTCTTTGGTGACCGCCTCCTCTTCACCGAGGAGTTCTCCGCTCTGCATTTCGGGTTCCCCCGGATTTGCAGCGATATCTGCCGGTTGCTCTTGCTCGAAATTTTTATCTTCGTGCTCTGTCATATGGTCGCCTCCTTATGGAGTAGTATACAAATTTAGAATCCCCTCTGCCAGATATTCAGTTGGCGAAAGGCAAAATGTACGGACTGTCCAGATGCGTCTAACGTGTTGAGCGGAACATCTTGTCCGTCGACGTGCAGGGTGAGATCGGCCATATGTCCGATGAGATACCGGAGATCGCCAATCACACGATTAAATCCCTCGATCCGAAACCCGCCCGCAGGCAGGTGGATCAGGGTTTGGCCGGGATCCACCTCTGTGGGCATCCCCGCACCGAACGTCTCAAATTCCAGGGCGGTCAAGACGATCTGCCCCTGTTTGATTCGGTATATCTCCGTCACGGGACTCTGATTGACCGAGTGGATGTAGCTGACCGAGAATGTATCCCCCTCGTCGATCCGGTGCCGGAACAAGAGCACCCCGGTTTGGTCGTTGGTCAACACGAGATAGGGCGCCCGAAAGAAGAATAGAGAGATCAAAAAAATCGTGGCGAGTGCGGCTGTAACCACACCCGCCACGAACAGTTTTTTTCGCATTGCTATTACTCCTGCACAAAAAGGTAGGAAATCTCACTGTGTTTTCCCCCGCCACAGGCGGAGGAAACAAGAAAAAACACTTTCCTGCTTTTTGATTCCAAAGTAATATGTTATCCTATGGCGCCAATCTCTTGGAAGAAGCGGAGTGCGCCGGGATGGAAGTCCACGCTGATGGACTGTACAGCGCTTTCCGCCCGGATATCTGCACCGCGGGCGTGACCCTCTTCGACTTCGGACGCGTTTTCGATGAGTGCCCGGACAATGTCAAACGCCACTTGCTCATCCAGAGCCGTTGAGGTGACCAGGGTGGCCTGCACGGCTACGGTGTTGACAGGTTCCGTGAGGAAACTGTAGTCACTGGAAGTCAGCGTGACCTTTCCATAGAACTGATGGGCATCCAAGAGGGCCTGGATTTTATCCTCAGCCAGGGAGAGGATGCGTAAATCACGGCTCACCGACAGATCCATGACGGCGGTATTGGGTGCCGCTGAGGTGACGAAGAAAGCGTCTAACTGCCGATCCCGCATGGCGTCGGCAGAGGCGGAAAAGCCCAGATTGAGCACGCTGATATCATCGACAGAGAGTCCGTGAATACCCAAGACATGTATCGCATTGGCCTCCACGCCGGAACCCACGTCGCCAATAGAGACACGCCGCCCTGCCAGATCCTCAACGCTGTAGATACCGGAATCGGCGGCGACAACGACGTGAACCGTCTCCGGATAGAGGGTCATCAGGGTCGCAAGGGTCGTGACAGGGTCATTATCCTGCGCACCCCAGGGACCTGTACCGGTGAACGCATAGTACATAACGTCATTTTGCGCCAGAGCAATATGGGCGTCTCCGGCTTCCAGTTGGCGGATGTTGTCAAACGACGCGCCAGAGGCATTCACAGTGACCTGGACATCTGTATGCTGATTGATGACTGCGGCCATGGCGCCGCCCAGCGGGTAGTATGTACCGGCAACGCCGCCAGTGGCCATAATCAGGCGCGTACTCCCCCCTCCGCCTTCGCCGCAGGCGCCGAGAACCACCAGGACGCAGAGCAGAAGAACAAAAACAATGGCAAGCTTCTTTTTCATGTGTGAAATACCCCCTCAAATAATTTGGCTTTTCGCCTAGCAAAAAAATATATGTCCTCCATCATAGCGCAACCCGCACGAAAATGCAAGTCTTTTTTGTTTTTTTTGCAATTTTTGTTCTCCATCACCCGTGGCAGATTTTTTCTGCCGCCTTAAATTGACCGCTTTCACGTGTGTCCCACGGAGCTTCGCGCGATTAGTTGGGGTTGGAACATATGACGGATTGTGTGCTGGGGCGTCTGGATGATTTTCAGGAGGGATTCTGCCGCGAAACGGCCCATATCCGGCCCGGGGTGGGTGATGCTGGACAAGGGGGTCGGGGTGATTTTGCTCAAGTTGGAATTGTCAAAACCGACTACGGATAAATCCTGGGGGACCCGTAAGCCCGCCTGTGTGCAAGTTTGAATCAACTTCACGGCAACTTGATCGTTATAACAGATGACGCCGGTGATTTCTGCAAGTTTGTCTAAGAGCAGATTGCGCTGATCCGGGTGAAAGAGGCTGTCCAAAGTCTCGGTGGAATACCATATAATGTGATTTTCATGCAGGTGAAGGTTCTGAGCATACAATTCTTTTGCAAAGCCCTTGTAGCGGTAATTGCCCTGTATGTCGTCGTGTTTGAAAATACCGCCGATTTTTTTGTGGCCGTTTTCTATGAGATGCCTTGTAACCAAACGGCCGCCTGCCACGTCGTTGTTGATGATATAATTACAGTTTAGCCCGGTGTGATACGCATTGATGAAGACAATGGGAATCCCGCGGGCGGCAAACGCTCTGTAGATGTCCAGATTTACACTGGGGAGCGCGGACTTTACGGCCTCCACAATCAGACCGTCTACGTTATCGGAAAGGAAGGAGAGAAGTTGGCTCCGTTCATTTTCCACCTTGTTCTGGGTCAAACTCAGGGACATCCGATGCCCTTGCCTGGATAAGATTTCTTCTATACCGGAAATGATGGATGGAAAGATATACGCATCGGCATAGGTCATCAGAAGACCGATTTTTTTTCGCCCCGCATCAGATAAAAAATGGTTGACATACGTGCCACTACCCTGTCTTCTGGCCACAAAACCGTCCTTTTCCAAGATGGCAATGGCGGAGCGGGCTGTGTGGCGGCTGATGCCAAATTTCTCACAAAGGTTGAGCTCACTGATCAGCTTGCTACCGGAAGGAAAGGTGCCAGATCGGATGTTTTCGGTCAACCAATCCGCAATTTCTTGATATTTGGGGATTCTGGCTGCCATGCTCTCACACCTTTCTTGCAAATTTTTGAGTCGTTTTGTCCGTGTGGGCAAACACTAATCAAGTTGCCGCGCCCCGTCTCCGATGCCGGCGATGTAAAAGTCCGCTGTGATCCCGGTTTTTTCTTTGTACGCCCGGCCAACATTTTCTATGAATGTGTCCACATGCTCTTTTTCCACCAGATTTACGGTACAGCCGCCGAATCCAGCGCCTGTCATACGGGCGCCCAGCACACCTGTTTGTTCCCTGGCCAGGGCGACCATGGTATCCAGCACGAAGCCTGTGACCTCATACAAATTTGCCAGGGAGTCGTGAGAGTCGTTCATCAGGTTGCCGAATGCCTCTAAGTTCCCGCGTAAAAGCTGCTCCACCGCCTCTTTTGTGCGCTGGATTTCATATACCACGTGCTGGGCGCGTTTTCGAATCGTCTCGTCTGTGATCAGCTGTTTGTTGGCCTCAAATTCCTCCGGTGTGAGGTCGCCGAGCAACTTGATATCAAGCTTTGCATGTAACAGTTCCACCGCTTTTTCGCACTCGGCCCGACGCTCGTTGTACTTTGATGTGGCCAGTCCCCGCGGGCTGTTGGTGTTGCCGATTACAAGGCGATGTTTGTCCAGTACAATAGGGATGTATTGAACTTCCAAAGTTGCACAATTTAACAGCATGGCATGATCTTTCTTGCCCATACCGACGGCGAATTGATCCATAATGCCGCAATTTACGCCGACGAATTGATTTTCTGCCCGCTGGGAGAGCTTGACCAACTCGACCATGGAGAGCTTCCCGTCGAACATGGTATTCAAAATCACGCTCATCAAGAGCTCAACGCTGGCCGAGGAGGACAGCCCCGCACTACTGGATACGTTGCCTGCGATCAGCACATCCAGACCGGAGAGGGGGACGCCGCGTTTCTGAAACTCCACCACCACGCCCAATAAGTAGTTTGCCCACCCATATTCTTTATTGTACACAATCGAGTCCAAGCTGACGGCAACGGGTTCGCCACCTATATTTGCGGATGCCAGCCGCAACAGATTGTCGGATCGCTTCCTGGCTACGCCGTATGTACCCAAGGTAAGGGCACAGGGGAAAACGGTGCCGCCGTTGTAATCGATGTGCTCGCCAATGAGATTCACTCTGCCCGGTGCATGGAACGAGGAAACCGTACCATCACCATAGAGTTTATTAAATTGCGCTTTCACTTTTGCAAGCTCTGTCAATGAAAGCCCTCCTGTCTTGGAAAAATATCGGTCAAAGGCTGTGGATATGGGCTTGCCGCGCACATGTCCACAGCCTTTTCACACGATCCTTGAAGAATCTGACTTTTTTACGACGTCTTGGACACCTTGGTTTTTACATAGACGTCAAAAATCACGGCCCCTAAGAGCGCTAGCCCGATGATGATTAACTGAATTTCAGCACCTGCCCCTAAAAGCCGTAGGCCATTATTCAAAACCCCCATCATCATGGCGCCGATGGCTGCTCCGGCAATTTTACCGACCCCGCCCAAGGGCGACGCCCCGCCGATGAATGCGGCGGCAATGGCCTGGAGCTCAAACCCCGCCTCTGCTCTCGGCGTGGAGGCGTTATAGCGTGCGGCAAATACCATGCCGGCCAACGCCGCCAGGACACCCATGTTTACATAGACCCAGAAGACGACCTGTTTTGTATTTAAGCCGTTGAGTTCCGCCGCCTTAGGGTTCCCGCCGGTGGCATAGATGTGTCTGCCCATGACGGTGTTGCTGGCAACATAGCTGTATATCAGGGTCAAAGCGATGAGCAGAATCAATATAATGGGCATTCCCCTGGATACGGCAAACCAATAGCCGAACAGGTTGATTACGCCCACGATCAATACAAGTTTTGCGATAAAGAACGGCACGGGCAGCACATCCGCTTCAAATCGCTGGGATATCTTGCGGTTGCGAAGTTCCACAAACACAAAGACGAGAGAGACCAGCAGACAGATGGCCATAGCGGTGATGTTGAACCCGCCTCCGCCCAACATATCCGGGATAAAGCCCATGGCCATGTTGTGGAATGCATCAGGAAATGGGGTGAGGGTCCCCTCGCCTAAGACAACCATGGTCAAACCCCGGAATACAAACATACCGGCCAGGGTGACCACGAAGAACGGGATATTTCGATAGGCGATCCAGTAGCCGTTCCAGGCACCGGAGAGGGCGCCAACAGCCAGAATGGCGGGAATCGCCACCCACATGGGTAGGCCCCAGCTTATGATGAAAACACCGCTCAACGCACTGGTGAACGCCAGGAGCGTACCTACGGACAGATCAATTCTGCCTGTTAAGATCACCAACATCATCCCGATAGCCAGGATGAGAATATAGCTGTTCTGTAAGATTAAGTCTGCAATATTCCTCGGTCGAAACATCATTCCATTTGTTAACCCCTGAAATAGAACGGCAACTAAAATCAGCACAATGATCATGCCGAATTGTCTGATGTTTCCTCTTATGATACTCATACAATCCCCCCTCTATCTATGGACACACATTCTCAGTCTGTTTCTAAGCTCGCTTTCGCTTTTGTCGCCCTATTTTTTGTAAAGGCGGCAAAGATGACGGCGGCCAAGAGCACCACGCCTGTGATGACTTGCCGCATCTCTACGCTGACTCCCATAATACTCAAACCGTTGTTGATGATCCCGACGACCATGGCGCCGATGATGGCCCCGCTGACTTTACCGACGCCGCCATAGGGGGAGGCCCCGCCGATAAATGCGGCGGCAATGGCCTCGAGCTCAAACCCGGTCCCGGCACGAGGCATGGCGGAATTTAAGCGGGCGGTGGACATTAAACCCGCCAAAGCCGCCAAGAGTCCCATATTCACATACACCCAAAAGACGACCCGCTTGACTTTGATACCGCTCAGTTCCGCCGTCTTTGGATTTCCGCCGGTTGCGTAGATGTGTCTGCCCAGGATGGTCTTGTTGGCCATATAGCTGTATACGACGACCATTACGCCCAGTACCACCAAGACGTTGGGGATGCCGTCGGATGCGCCGAACCAATAGGCAAAAAGACCGATGACGCCGACAATGACCACAAGTTTCAAAATAAAAATCAGAATCGGCTCTGCCCCTACGCCGTACTTTTGGGAGATGTTGCGTTTCCGAAACTCCATAATAACAAAGAGCAGGGCGAGGGCTGCACACACTGCGACGGCCATGAGGTTAAACCCATCGCCGCCGAAGATGTCAGGGATAAATCCCATGGACATCATTTGGAAACTGGCGGGGAACGGACCCACAAAGAGACCGTCCAAAATGAGCATGGTCAAGCCCCGGAAAATCATCATACCGGCCAGGGTGACCACAAAGAAGGGGACGCCCCGATATGCAATCCAAAATCCGTGCCAAGCACCGGCGAGGGCGCCTATGGCCAGAGCCGCAATGATGCCCAGCCATACAGGTACGCCCATCCGGACGATCAAAACCCCTGCAACAGCGCCGGCAAAGGCGGCCACACTGCCCACGGAGAGGTCAATCCGGCCCGTCACGATGACCAGGGTCATCCCCATGGCTAGAATGAGGATATGGCTGTTCTGTAAGATTAAAATTGAGACGTTTCTCGGCTGAAAGGTAACCCCGTCTGTTAGAATCTGAAAAAAGACCGCAATGACGACCAGTGCGATGACCAAGCCGTATTGCCTCATATTCTCCTTGATATAGCCCTGCATATTCACTCGCCCCCTAGTGTTCCATGATGCGTTCCATAATCGCTTCCTGGGTCGCCTCTTCTTTTGATAACTCGCCGACAATTCTGCCCTCGTTCATAATGTATACCCGGTCGCTTAACCCGATGACTTCCGGGAGCTCCGAAGAGATGACAATCACACATTTACCCTGCCTTGCCAACTCGTTGATGATCTGGTAGATCTCATATTTTGCCCCCACGTCTATGCCCCGGGTGGGCTCGTCCAAAATCAGCACATCGGGATCCGCAAACAGCCACTTGCTGAGTACAACTTTTTGCTGATTGCCCCCGGACAAGTTCTTTGCGTGTTGCAATACGTCCTTGGCCCGGATGTCCACTTTGCCCCGGAAATCCTCCGCCACACGTTTTTCCTTGAACTCGTCCACCGTCAGGTTCTGGCAGACGGATTTCAGGGTCGCCAGGGAGATGTTCCGGCATATGGTTTCGTCTAAGATAAGGCCGTATTGTTTTCTGTCCTCGGTCAAATAGGCGATCCCCTTGTCGATGGCCTGGGAGATGGACTTCAGGGAGAGGGTCTCGCCGTCTTTGATAATCGTCCCCGATATTTTGGTGCCGTAGGCACCGCCGAAGAGGCTCATGGCGAACTCCGTCCGCCCGGCCCCCACTAACCCTGCAATACCGACGACCTCGCCCCGTCTGGCGTGGATGCTAATATTGTCAATGATCTTTCTATCGGCGATCTCCGGATGGAATACGTTCCAATCCTGTACTTCAAGCATCACGTCACCCGGCGTCACATCTCGGGCCGGGAAGCGGTCTAAGATATCTCTGCCCACCATGCCCCGGATGATGCGGTTTTCGTCCACATCCTCGTTGGGGAAGGTTTCGACAGTCTTCCCGTCTCTCAATATGGTGATCTGATCGGATATCTTCAGCACTTCGTTGAGTTTATGGGAGATCAAAATACAGGTGATCCCCTCTTTTTTCAGCTCCAACAGCAGATTGAGCAGATTTTCGCTCTCTATATCATTTAAGGCCGCAGTGGGTTCGTCCAACACCAGCACTTCTACCCGTTTCGACAGGGCTTTGGCGATTTCTACAAGCTGCTGCTTGCCCACGCCAATGCTAGAGACCAGGGCGTGGGGATCTTCCCGAAGCCCTACTTTGTCTAAAAGCTCTTTCGTCTTTTGATGGGTAACGTGCCAGTTAATCACGCCTTTTTTGGCCTGTTCGTTTCCTAAGAAAATGTTTTCGGAAATGGAGAGGTAGGGGATCAGGGCCAACTCCTGGTGGATGATGACAATGCCCTGCTTTTCGCTCTCTCTGATGTTCTTAAAGCGGCATTGTTCTCCTTTGTAAAAGATATCCCCTTCATAGTCGCCATAGGCGTACACGCCGCTTAATATTTTCATCAGCGTGGATTTTCCTGCGCCGTTTTCCCCGACGATGGCGTGGATTTCACCTTCCGTTGCGGTCATACTGACGTCGTCCAGGGCCAATACGCTATCAAATCGTTTTGTGATTGATTTCATTTCCAGCAGAGCATCCAACAGCGCCACATCCTTTTAAATCAGAATCCGCCCAACCGCAGCGGGGGAACGTGCGCTCCCCGCTACAGCTGGGCATCTCTTTTTGCTAATCAGTTCAGTCAAACTTAGTCGAAGGTAAATTCGTCTGCAGAGTGGAAGCCGGAGCCCACCACTTCCTCATACCAGTTGCTCTGATCTACGTGGACGATGTATAGCAGATAAGACGGTACGATAAAGACGTTGTTGTCGTATGTATCCGTGTTGTTCACCGGGACAGGGTTCCCGTTGCGGATGGCTTCAATGATTCGCACGGTGGCCGCCGCCAGGTCTCTCGTGTCCTTGAGTACGGTTGCAAATTGCTCGCCGTTGATGATGGACTGTACTCCGGCGATGGTCGCATCCTGACCGGATACGATGGGCCAAGGCTGTGCCGAGCCGTATCCGGCGCCCCGCAGAGCGGAGATAATGCCGATGCTCAACCCGTCATAGGGGGAGAGGACAGCGTCTACACGGGCATCTGCGTAGTGTGCGGTCAACAGGTCTTCCATGCGGCTCTGGGCTCTCTCTGCGGCCCAGCCCAATGTGCCGACCACGTCCATGCCGATCTGGCCACTTCTGACGACCAGGGTGCCGTCGTCGATGAGAGGCTGGAGCACGGTCATTGCGCCGTCGTAGAAGAAGAAGGCGTTGTTGTCGTCGGGGGAACCGCCAAACAACTCAATGTTAAAGGGGCCAGTTGCGCCGTCATTGATACCTAGGCCTAGGAGCAGGGAGTTGGCCTGCATGACGCCTACGGCAAAGTTGTCAAAGGTCGTGTAGTAGCTCACGTGGGGGGTGTCCATGATCAGACGGTCATAGGCGATGACAGTGATGTCTTCGGCGTCCGCCTGGGCCAGAACGCCGCTTAAGGCGGAACCGTCAATGGCGCCGATGACCAGGTAGTCTACCCCTTGGGCGATCATGCCTTCAATCTGGGCGATTTGGTCGGCAACTACGTCTTCACCGAACTGGAGGATTGTTCTGTAGCCCAGTGCTTCCAGTTGTTCTACCAAGCTGTTTCCGTCGCCTACCCAGCGCGGGGAGGATTGGGTAGGCATGGCGATTCCGACAAAGCCGACGTAATCGTCGTCTCCGCCGCCGCCGGCGCCGCAAGCCGCTAAACCGAGAACCAGAACCAGTGCCAGGATCAAAGCTAAAACCTTTTTCATCTAAATATGACTCCTCTCAAAATCTTGTTTTCTAAGTTGTAAGTACAACTTGAGGACAGCGTACAATATTTTCGAGAAATATGCAATAGAAAATGAGAAAATGCTCCACGGCAATTTCACTAAAATTTCTCGCTATAATTTCGACAAAATGCCCAAATCCCCTGTGACTTCCCGTAGCTTGCGGCAGCAGAGGGTGCAATTTTTTTATTAAAATACAATGTATAATCGCTCAAAGTTGTTCGCACAGACGCAAGCAAGTTGTCCGAACATCCCGGAAGCAATCTATACAACATTGCTCATCGGTGCCACTGCCCTGTAGCACCTTTGACAAGTGGATTCTATCATAAAAGCCCTAAGTTTGCTTGTGGGCCTGAAATATGGTATACTTCAGGTGTATGGGCAGTCGGGCGAAGCCCTTTTTGCCGTAAGCTTTTTCAGGAGGGACCACCCATGAGAACAGTTGGAACCCAGGCGATTGGGATCAGGACACCGATTATCAGTCAAGGAGATAATCTTCCAGAAATTGTCTCAAGCTCGATCTTGGGCTATTGCACAGAGGCCGGTGCAGAAATCCGTGATAAGGACATCATCGGCGTGACCGAGGCGGTGGTGGCCCGGGCCCAGGGGAACTATGCGACCACAGAACAGATCGCGGCGGATGTCCGGTCAAAGTTTCCATCCGGTCCGGTTGGGCTGGTGTTCCCCATCTTGAGTCGCAACCGGTTTTCCGTGTTATTAAGAGGCATCGCCGCCGGGGTGGATCAACTGTATATCCAACTCAGCTATCCCGCCGACGAGGTTGGCAACCACATCATCAGCCCGGAGCTGTTGTACAGCGCCGGGATCAACCCCTATACGGACGTATTCACCGAGGCGGCGTTTCGCGCCCGGTTTCCCGATTTGAAACACGAGTTCACCGCTATTGATTATCTGGAACTCTACCGCCAAGTCGGGAACAACGCTACAATCATTCTGGCGAATGATCCGTGTGAAATTTTAAAATATACAAAGCAGGTCATCGCCGCAGATGTCCACACCCGCGCTCAGACGAAGCGCAGTCTGCTCACCGGCGGCGCAGAGAAGGCGATTGACTTAGCCGATCTCCTCAACAAGAGCGTGGCCGGCAGCGGATATAACGAACAGTACGGCCTCTTAGGCTCCAACAAGGCGGACGAGGGTCGGATCAAGCTGTTCCCCCACTCCTGCGAGGCCTTTGTATCGGATGTACAGCGGCTGATCTTGGAAAAGACCGGCGCCACTGTGGAGGTTCTCGTCTACGGCGACGGGGCCTTCAAAGACCCTGTAGGAAAAATATGGGAATTGGCGGACCCCGTGGTATCTCCCGCCTTTACGGCTGGCCTTTTGGGCTTGCCCAATGAGCTGAAACTCAAATATCTGGCGGACAACGAAATCGCAGATAAGCGCGGGGAAGAAGCCCGGGCGGCCATCGTCCAGCGGATTGAGAACAAGGCGCTCAATCTCATGGGCAAAGACGAGACCGGCGGCACTACCCCCCGCCGCCTATCCGATCTGGTGGGCAGTCTATGCGACCTGGTAAGCGGCAGCGGCGACAAGGGTACGCCTGTCGTGTTGATCAAAGGCTATTTTGACAACTACGCGAGCAAGTAATGAACATTCAACACAAACCTGTAAAAACGGTCATTACAAAATCAAAACTGCCCGCTTCAGATTACGCCGTCAATCCATATGTGGGCTGTCCCCACAAGTGCGTGTATTGCTATGCCTGCTTCATGAAACGCTTTACCGGCCACGAGGAGCCCTGGGGGGAGTTTATAGACATCAAAGCGTTTCCCCCGATTAAAAATCCGTCCCAATACGACGGCAAAACGCTCTTTTTCGGCTCGGTGACGGATTGCTATAACCCCTACGAGGCGGAATATCAAAAAACACGGGAGATATTGGAACAGTTTATGGGCACCGAGGCGGAGATCACCCTCGCCACGAAGTCCAATCTGATTGTGCGGGATTTGGAGATTCTAAAACAGATCAAACACTTGACAGTGGCCTTCTCCATCAACACCGTGGATGAAAATTTCCGCCGGGACATGGATCAGGCCGCCGGCGTCAAAGAGCGGATCAAGGCCATGAAACTCCTCCACGAAAACGGGATTCATACGGTGACCTTCCTCTCGCCCATCTTTCCCGGCATTACGTCGGTGGAAAAAATTGTGGAGGCGACGAGAGATTATTGCAATGCCTATTGGCTGGAAAATCTAAATCTACGGGGTAGCTATCGGCCGATCATTATGGACTATATCAACCGCAAATACCCCCAGCTCATGCCCCTGTATGAGGCCATATACGAACAGGGCGATAAGGGATATTGGATCGCTCTAAGCGAGCAGTTGGATGCCTATGCCCAGGCAGAGAACCTCAACATGGTGAACTATTTTTACCACGAGTTGATTCGGAAGAAATGATCTGACGACAGAAATCCGGCGGGAATAGTTCTCATTCCCACCGGGTTTTTACATGTGCGCTTATTCCGGCTCTTTTGCGTCCGTCGTTGCAATGTACAGATCCTCCAGGTCTTGCTGCACGTCAATGAGCAATTTCCTTGATTTTGCGGCCAGATCTTTTGCCTCTTGTGACAACTCTATGGCATCGGCCACCTTTACGGCGATGCTGGAAATCGCCTGATCCGGCCGCTTGGGCCGGAGATCAATGATTTTTGACTTCACGCAACGCACCTCCTGTAATGCGATATTTCCCTTTTCATGTTATCGGAATATCCGGCAAAAGTCAATATGGGATTTTCCGATAAGTCATACTGAAGCCGAGGTGATCAGTATGTATGAGAGAATCCGCAATATACGCGAGGATAAAGACTTAACACAGGCTAAAATGGCAAAATATCTGAATGTATGTCAATCGACATATTCCGATTATGAACTCGGCAAGCTAAATATCCCCATATCAATTTGGGGAAAAATCGCCGACTTGTTTGGGACCAGTGTAGATTACCTAATCAACCGTACGGATGAGATAGCGCCTTATCCACGGAAGAAATAGTCTGCTCAGACAAACAAGCTGATCAAAATAAAAAATACTGGCTTAGAATTATACGTAGCCTAACGTCTGTCAGTAGCCGCAGAGTTCGGATACACCACAATCAGCACGCCCCGCGCTACGGATATCCGGCTCGGTGCGCCCATAAATTCGTTGCTGATGCCCATGGGATATGTGTTGGTCAGCGCGGCATTCTCCAGCGGGTATTTGAGGCCCTGCTCATATACCCCGCCAGCGGTGTCCGAGTGGGCAAAGACGGAGACGGTTCCCTCTGCGTCTTCTGAAAAGGCGATCTCACCGCCGTCTGCGATGGCGGTGATGACCGTGTCCCGGTCAAAGAGATCTCCCCGCCCGCCCCGGATCGCCAGATCGGCGAGGCACTGGATATTGGCCAGGGTGTGATCCAAGCGGCCCCCAGCGCCGCCGTAGATGTGAAACCGGTCATAGCCCCGCTCCCAGCCCACACGGATCGCCGCCACCATATCGGTGTCGGCTTTTTCTTGCGGCAGAGAGCAAGTGGGGATATTCTCTACGGGGGGGATCATCAGAGAATCCATATCCCCTATCAGGAGATCCGGCACCTTGCCATATTTGGCCAAGTAGGTCAGGCCACCGTCTACGGCGATGACAAAATCCGAGGGCGTCGTCTCTGGGGGCGGACCGTAGTGGTCGCCTGCGCCGAATAGATAGCAGATGGCGGATGGTTTCATGAGAGAACTCCTTTTCTTTTCGGAAAACACGGTGCGCCGCGGGCAACCCGCTCTATTATTTTATCACATAAAAAATGCAATTCAACGAAAAAAATATTGCAGCCGGCCTTTTGGTGTGCTAAACTATGCAAAAGTTGCGAAAAGGGGGGCACATCTATGCAAATTACCAAGACGCAAAAGCTCCAAAACGTTCGCTACGACCTCCGCGGGCCTATTTCAGATGAGGCGGATCGGCTGGAACGGACGGGGGCTTCGATTATTCGGCTCAACACGGGTAACCCCGCCGCCTTCGGATTCCCGGCGCCGCCCTCGGTGCTGGATAGTCTGACGGCGTTTGCAGACATGGCCGTACCCTATTCCGAGACAAAGGGCCTTCCGATTGTCCGAGCGGCGATTGCGGCCTACTGTAACTCTATCGGACTCCCCGGCGTGGGGGTAGATGATATCTATACGGGCAACGGCGTCAGCGAGATGATTAAACTCTCCCTCCAGGCCCTGCTCAATACCGGTGATGAAGTGCTGGTTCCCACACCGGACTATCCCTTATGGACGGCGGCTACCCTCCTGGCGGGGGGCAAGGCCGTGCATTACATGTGCGACGAGCAGTCGGACTGGTATCCCGACATAGAAGATATGAAGCGGAAAATCACCCCCCGCACCCGGGCCATTGTGATTATCAACCCCAACAATCCCACGGGGGCGGTGTATCCGAGAGAACTGCTGCAATCCATAGTGGAGCTGGCGCGGATGCACGAGTTGGTGCTGTTTTCTGATGAGATCTATGACCGACTGTTACTGGACGACGCAGAGCATATCCCTCTGGCGTCTCTGGCACCGGATCTGTTCACGGTACATTTCAACGGCCTGTCCAAATCCCACCAGATCTGCGGATACCGGACCGGGTGGATGGCGCTCTGCGGCGATAAATCCGGCGCGGGAGGATATATCGAAGGGATCAACACCCTTGCTTCCCTGCGCCTCTGCTCCAACGTGACGGGCCAGTCGGTGGTCCCCGCCGCCCTGGCGGACAATGCCAGTGTCCGGGCAAACTGCGTCCCCGGCGGACGGCTCTATGAGCAGCGGGAATACGCCTACAACGCCCTGGAGACGATTCCGGGAATCAGCGTCGTCAAGCCCCGTGCGGGACTGTACATGTTCCCGAAGATCGACACGGACATGTACGGAATCACCGACGATGAGATGTTTGTGCTGGATTTCCTCCGGGAAAAACACGTCCTGCTCACCCACGGGCGGGGCTACAACTGGAAGCGCCCGGACCATTTCCGGATGGTCTATCTGCCGTGTATGGAGGAGCTGGTACAAGTTATGGATCGCCTGCGGGATTTCCTCGCGGGGTACCGGCAGTCCTAGCAAGACACGGCCCGTGGCCTGTAAAATTTGATCAAAAAACGCCGACTGTAGTAGCCGGCGTTTTTGTTTTGCCGTGAGGCAATTTGGGCGCGCCTATCAAAAAGCCCCCTGCTGATTTCGTCGAATTGGTGAACCAGTGGGGGTACGGAAGTGCTGTATTGACGGGGAAAAGAGACTATCAAAAGGTGTAGGTTTTGATAGTTGCTTTTCTGTTGAAAACTTTACCACATCTAAACTATATGTGCAAGTGTTTTATAAAACTTAATCAGCTAAAATATACAAATTTTCTCGTTTGCT
>Ga0131853_10000480_pt1 | contig 73439 bp, 68 predicted proteins | sample TergutLab28metaG_FD_92764 | JGI IMG/M metagenome (GOLD analysis project Ga0131853, IMG submission 92764) | Labiotermes labralis P1 segment gut microbial communities from Petit-Saut dam, French Guiana - Lab288 P1 (version 2) (version 2) | ecosystem: Host-associated > Arthropoda: Insects >... | reverse complement strand
CCAAAGACGATGTCACGTGCTACTGGGCTAGCTATAAGGACAGTGCCAGATAATAGTAGCATGGTTAGGATACCAGCTATGTAGCCTTTTATGGTTTTTTTCATAGGTTTGAAAACCCTCCTTGGAATTTTGGCGAAATAGATATCTATTTTTCCGTCAAAGCTTTGTAATCATTTTTGGTCATTATGTATTTCATATCATCAAAAGTCTTATTTATCAGCTTTGCTTCAAATATACCCTTGCCATGAAAAGCAAATCCGCATTTCTGAATAACTCGCTTGGACTGCATATTTTCCGCAAAATGGCAACACCATAGCACATCAACACGCAATTTCTCGAAGGCATACTTTATTGCCACTTGCGCTGCCTCTGTTGCCAGCCCTTGCCCCCAATAATCCTTACCAATAACATATCCCATTTCTCTTTGGGTTTTTGCCTTAAAATTAGCATCCGCTGATTTATCATGCAAGCCTAAAGAGCCAATTACCTTCTTATTCTCTTTTAAAACAATAGCATAAACATCACCACCATCAATAAAGCTTTGCAAGATACCTTTGGAAACCTCTTTGTCCGTGTGATGCGACCAACCAGCCATCTCCCCCACACCTTCTACGCTAGCGTATTCAAAAAGGTCATCTAGGTCGTTCTTCTTCCAATCTCTTAGTATCAATCTATCGGTTTTCAGTGTTTTCATTCTATTCCTCCTCAGAAGGCTCGATTCTATCTACCACTGGCTCTGCATCCTCCGTTAGTGTACCTTCTAGCTGATACCCAGAAAGATAGGCAGAACGCGTAACAATATGCGCCACAAGAGGATTAAGAATCAAAATGATAACAACGATAAGCAGCACCTTTGCAGAAAAAAAGCTAAAGCCATGCTGTATGCAAACGCCGAGCAAGAAGGTTAAAAGCCCCACTGTGTCTATCTTAGAAGCAACAAGTATGCGCGGATAAAAATCTTTAAGCAAAAAAATGCACACAACACCAAAGACCATAAAGCCAATGCCTATACCCATTACCACATTTCCTATTATATTCGTGATTTCTGCAAAAGAAGCCATAAAAATCCCCTACTTGTCGTCATTTTTCCTGCGCCCACGCCTTTTGCCTAGCTTGCGGTCAGATAAAAACAATGCAATAAAAATTGTACCCATAAAGCCCGAAAGCGCGTAGATAATAGCAAAATCAAGCAAAAAAGCTATGCCGCCATATGCCACAGATGCCAAAACAACGATGATAACTATTATTTTTGTAGAGATAAGATTCATTGCCAAAAGCCTATCCCATATAGACGGCCCAAGCACAGCGCGCACTATATACAAAACCAAAAGCCCAAGCATAATCCAAAGTATGTACATAGCTTATCTCCTTCTTATCCTTATTTCTTCTGGCGGCTTTTCTGCCTTTAGCAGACCCCGCTCGAGCTTGCCTTTTATCAGCTCACCCGCAGTTTCAGAATCCGCTTTATTGTCCTTGGCGCGCATCCAAAGTATCACAACAAAATCATCCACCAAATCCAATAAAATAGAGCCAGGCGTTAGCGTGATAGTGTCCGCAAGCATAACGCGCAGGGTTTCATTTTTAATTTTTGTGCGAATTGTTACGATATCAAGCTTGTGACCTTTCAGCAGAATTTTTATAACAGCAAAGCCCGAAGAATATATCTGCCCTACCAAAAAGAAAGGAAATGTTACAAGGCGAAGGAAATTAACCCGCTTTATTTCTTCATATGGCAAGAATTTACCTGCAAAGTGCAAGCAAATAATTGTAGAAAACATGCCCATAGCAAGGGATTGCCAAGAAAGCTCCTCTACAAGCACTATCCAAATCAAGGTAAGAGCTATGTATACAAATAATGTGTGCCTACCCATATCCAAATCTCCTCGGGAATTTTGTAATAATATTTGATTATATATCTAATCCTAAACTTAGTCAAGGGCAAAATAGCAAAAAAAGCGGCTGTGTGGAAAAATTTTGTTGGTATAAACTGCCTGCCCAAGGAGAAAATATACCTACCACGACATCAGGAGGAAGCTCGATGAATACTAAGGTGGAGATTTGCGGCGTAAACACAGCCAAGCTACCCGTGTTAAAGGCCGACGAAAAAGAAGCACTCTTTGCAAGAATTCTACAAGGCGATGAATCTGCTCGACAAGAATATATATACGGCAACCTACGACTAGTCCTTAGCGTCATCCAACGCTTCAACAACCGCGGCGAAAACATAGACGATGTGTTTCAAGTGGGCTGCATCGGACTTATCAAAGCTATAGATAACTTCGACACATCCCATGGGGTAAAATTCTCCACATATGCGGTACCTATGATTATAGGCGAGATACGCCGCTATCTGCGAGACAATAATTCCATACGTGTTAGCCGCTCTCTGCGAGATATAGCCTACAAGGCTCTGCAAGCAAAGGAAAGGCTAATAAACCAAAATTCTAAAGAGCCAACAATAGAGGAAATTGCGAAAGAACTAGGCATAGAGCAACAAGAGGTGGTCTTTGCGCTAGATGCCATACAAGACCCCGTATCGCTTTTTGAGCCTGTATACCATGATGGCGCAGATGCATTATTTGTGATGGACCAAGTAAGCGACGAGAAAAATACCGATGCCACATGGCTAGAAAACATCTCGCTAAACGAAGCTCTAAAACGGCTTGGCGAAAGAGAAAAGCATATCCTAACACTGCGATTTTTTGAGGGCAAAACGCAGATGGAAGTGGCAGAAGAAATAGGTATATCCCAGGCACAGGTCAGCAGATTAGAGAAAAACGCGCTTAAAAGTATGAAAAAGTATATAGGGTAAAACTTTTGAGTTGAATAGCCCGCAGTCTCGTAGGGGAGTCTTAAGTTTGTCTCGGAATAATAATGAATACCTTCACATTAAACCATTAACAATGACGTTGATGTTATATCGTTTCGCCCAGGTTGTGGGTATAACCTTGACCCAAATTCAACATCAACACACTCAGAGGTCACCGCTATTTTGCTAGGTTTATAGAGTTTGTGTAGAGCAAAAAGATGTTATGAAATGTTAGTCCAAAATGTATTATAGAAATACTAAAGGCTCTGCGGAAACAGAGTCTTTTTGTGTTGTAAGATTTGTGTCGTTTGGCATAATATATTATAAAGGAGAGAGCAATGATGAAGAATAAAATAAAACTTGTCCAAAAATCGGTCTTTTTTATCACACCAACTTATTCGCCCACCTATTCTTCCAAACCCTCCTGCCCGCTATAAATATTTTCACAACCTCCTCCAAATACACCATTGCCAATACCAAATAGATAGGCAGCCCCAGCACATACGCGCCCAAAAACGCTAGGGGTATGCCTATTAGCCATACCGAACCAGTGTCTAAGAAAAGACAGAATAAAGTGTCCCCACCTTGACGCAGTATGGATATAATAAAGAAATAATTTATTGTACGCGGCACCATAAAGAGGCTTATAATAGCTATATTGGAGGAAGCCAGACCCTGCACATATTCCGAAATATTGCTATATGTTCCAACGATAAGCGGCCCTATGATAAATAGCAAAATACCCATGGCAAACGCCACAAAAGCCCCTATGGCAACACATTTTCGCGATGTGGCTATGGCCTCGTCGCGCTCGCCAGCACCTAGATGGTTAGCTATAACAATGCCAGATGCTGCACCAATAGATATGCCCGTTATCATAAAGATATGCTGAATATTATCAGATATTTGGAAAGCACCCTGCCCCGCATTGCCCGTAAACCGATAGGCCACATCATACATAAAAATGCCAAGACCCCAGAAAAACTCATTGCCGATAACAGGCAAAGTGGTTTTAAAATAATTTTTAACATAGCTAATGTTAAAGGCAAAATGCTTGCCAATATTAGTAAAAATTGGGAATTTATATCTGCGGATAAGAATTACTTGCACCGCTATTTCTACCATGCGGGCAAATACAGTTCCCCAAGCAGCACCCACCACACCCATATCTAGCACAAAGACAAATATATAATTAATAAGAAGCTTAACAACCAAAGAACACGCGCTAGCAAACATCGGAATTTTCGTTTGACGTATGCTACGCAGAGCCATTAAGATTGTGAAAGAAATGGCCGTTAGCAAATATATTAGCGATGCCACAGCAAGATACTGCACGCCCTGCTCTATGACATCAGGGTCAGATGTAAGGATAGACATAAACCAATGCGGCGCAAAAAGGGCTATACAAGCAAATACGCAAGCTATGATGATATTTGTAACAAAGGCAATACCAAGCACACGATGTATGCCGCCAACATCACCCTTGCCCCAATATTGCCCCATAAAAATAGCAGACCCGCTGTTTACACCAAAAATAAGCATAACGAACAAAAAGAACAGCCGCTTGGATAACCCAACGCCTATCACAGCTTGTTCAGAAAGCTGACCCATCATCCACATATCCATAAAATTCACGCTATGTGACATTAGGTCTTGTATAATTATGGGTAAAGCCAGGAATATAAGAACACGTAAGAATTTTTTGTTATTTCGCAATTTGGTTGGCATGTAAACCTCTATTGATTATTGCTGTTATCGTCATCATCTCTATCTTTTCCAAATTTATCCATATGCTCACGCATTTTTTCCATAAGCTCTCTTTCTACGTCCTGAAAGCTTAGCGTATGAAAACGCTTTACATCAAAGTACCATATAGCAAAGACTATAGCAAAGTAAGATAACACAAAATGCTGTATCAAGAAAAAAGGCAAATGCACTAAAGAGCCTATCTCTATGCCTACATTAAGCCACAAAACCTCCATAAGCCAAGCCAAAATGCCATAACACACTATAATCACAATAAATCCAAAAAACACCTTAAACCAGCGTCCGCGGATAATAAAGCGGCTCAAGGATATAGCACTAAAGCCCCAACGTCCAACATCCGCCACAATATGTTGATAAAACATCATGCCTATGGAAATATATATAGCAATCATAAGCAAAAAGCCGCCAAAAAAGCCGCCCAATGCCCCAATTGCAAAACTCAATAGCAGATAGGATATAAAAACTACAATGGCAGACGTTATCATCATTTTTGGTAGGATAGGCAAAGCAGCCGTAAACATTCCGCTAAAGGTAGGTTGCTCTTCCTTTAAGTGCTTAAAAACCAAGTATGTCGCCGCCGCAACAGATATAGGGAAAAACACAAGCTCTATGCCATATGCCATCAGGAAAAAGGAGATGGCATTGCCTAGCATCGCGGATGGCATAGCAGAGAGAGCATCAGCCGAATACCCATAGTTCATAAGATATCTGGATAGCAAATACGGAAGTTCTCTGGATGCTTCTGTATATACTTGCGGAATAAATTGTACAAAAACAAAAACAGGTATAAACGCCATAAGAGTGACAACCGCAAGGTATTTCACGCTTTTACCGTAAACAGAAAACGCTTGACCTAATATAGAAAATATACTTCTTTCAGGTGTAAACACTATATGTTCCTCCCTCTCGAAACAACCTCGGAACTTTTTAACGCAAATCACGTCTTATCATTATAGCGCATTTCGCAAGGATTGACAAGATGGTTATTTATATGTTATAGTAATGTGGGTGATTAGATAATGCAAAACAACGAAAAAAAGAATAATAAAAAAACAAAAACACGCAAGGAACGTAGCCTGATACAGAAGTTTTTCATAACGCTAGGTATATCTTTTGCGGCACTTTTTGCCGTGGTATCCGTTACGGCCGTCGCCTTGCTTTTTTTCGACAATCCTGTGAGCAATATGATTTCTGCCGCCATAGGATTAGAAATTGACGAGGACGGCAACCGCATAGTCGGCGGCGGCTTTGGCGGACTTTTCGATAGCGGACTACCCGAACGTACGAACATCCTTTTGCTAGGTACAGATGAGGCATTCGGCGGCAGTGTTGGTCGTGCGGATTCTATTATGATAGTTACCATACATAGCGACACAGGCGATATATCATTAATATCTGTGCCGCGAGATACACATGTCACTATGCCGCAAGATAGGTTACAAATTTTGCGCGATAATGGTCGCAATACAGCATCTTCCACGGGCGTAATGCGGCTTAACGAGATTGCGCATCACGCAGGACGAGAGTTTGCCCCTTCCTTCACAGCTATGCAAATTGAGGAGCTATTAGACATAGAAATCCACTACTATGTGCATATGGATTTGGAAGGTTTTCGCTTTATAATAGACCAAATAGGCGGCATAGAGTTTGATGTGCCGCGCCGTATGAATTATCGCGACCCATACCAAGATTTGATAATAGATTTGCACCCTGGTGTTCAGCTTTTGATGGGTCATGATGCCGAAGGGCTTGTGCGATATCGTGCCAGCTATGGTGACGGCGACCTCGGGCGTATGCGCGTTCAGCAAGACTTCATGATGGAAGCCGCTATACAAATAATGGACATGGATAATATATTAAGCAACCCCTTGGCTTATCTTAGCGTATTCTTGAATCATATAGATACCAATTTCGGTCTCATGGATGCGCCGCCATATTTATCTCTGTTAGGAAGCTTGGATGTAGCCAATATGACGGCTGTTACGCTACCAGGCAGAGGAACAACCATAAATGGTCGCTACTTCCATATTCTTGATGAAGAAGGGGTGGAAGAAATTGTAGCACAATTCTTCCATACCACACCAGAAATTTTGCAAGCCGAAGTCATAGATGATAGCCCCAACAATATCGCCAACATATCCTCGCTGGGGCTAGACATAGAAATATTAAATGGAGCAGGCATAACAGGTCTAGCCGCAAGAACAAGTGAAACTTTGACAAATCTTGGGTATAATATAGTTAGCATAGGCGATTACACAGGGCAAAGGCAGTCTACTACGCGCATTTTGGTTCAGCAAGAAGGCGGCGGTCAGGATCTAAAAAACCATCTGCCAGATAACACAATAATCGAAATAGATAGGGGAATTGATGCTGATATAGTAATAATTTTAGGCACAACAGGGTTTGAGCAATAGGCTGTATAGTAATATCCACTGCATATCCTTCATACTATTAAATATTGGAAATGTATAACCTTTAATAGCTTTTATACTTCCAAAAATGGAGGTGTTTTTGTGGATAGTTTTATTCAATCTATCGCCAGAGGCTTTGACCTAAAATGCGTAAAGTCAAAGGTATATAAAGATAAATTTGGTCATATCTGCGCCACAACATCTGGGCTTGTGCGCATACAGCGCGGCTCTGGCAGGCGCGGTCAGGTTGGCATGTCGCACGATAATGAAGTAAATGCGATAATATTTCAGCACGAAATCAAAGAGCATCTTCATGAAAGCGGCTTTACAGTAGACCGTCTCCTGATTTCTTCGCAGAATGTTCCGTATTATTCTAGTGACGAGGGCGTGTACACGGCAAGCCTTGTACTAAATGAGCAAAATGCAGATTACGCTGATAACACGGCTTTCTTAGGCATAATTGCTCATATCGCAAAGATGCATAATGCTTTGCGCGATACAAATATAGCAACAAGGCATGTCACAAGCGCGGGCAACAGCAACAATATCGCAAAGCTACAAGATGATATGAAAACACTAAGAAAAAAGCTACTAAAAACAGCTAAATTTTCAGATTTTGACATGCTTTTTTTGCGCGGATATGATACATTTGCGCCACATATAATAGATTTTAATGACGAAAACCCAAGCGGGCATATTTGTCATAACCTTCTTAAAGAAGAAAATATATATAAGCAAAACAGTAACGGGAATAGTCATATTGCCATAACAAATTTTAGCGAAGCCTCTAATAGGCATCAGCTACATGACCTAGCATATATATTAAAGCGTTATATAAAAGCAAAGCCACAAGGCTCTACCCCTGACATAATGCCTATTAGCAGGATTGTAGATGAATACGCGCAAAACTGCTCCATCCCCCTAGATGACGCACTTTTACGGCGCATACTACTATACCCTGATAAGTTAGTCAAGGTGGTTTTGGATTATTACAGCAAAAAACGCTCCTTTGCACCAAATACATACATAACGCGTATGCAAGAATGCTTGCGTGTTGGAGCAATACTTTCAGAGGGATTGTTATAGTAGCTTTGACTAAATAAGGGTGAATTGTTTATAAACAAAGGCAGGTGAAACACCTATGGACGAAAGAAACGAAAGAGAGTCAAAAAATACGCACGATACCAGAAGGGTACCCTTGGTGCGCGAAGGTGTAGGATACACTCCTAGCGATAGTGTGGATGATTTTGACTATGACTTTGACCCCGATGCTACCGCAAGCGGCGGCTACGACATGGACGAAGATATCGCAAGAACCAGAAAAATATCCACACCACCTCAAGCAAGACCCGCCAGAAGGCAAGAGGATAACACCACCAAGATTCCTCAAAGCCAACCAAGGCGAACACCGCAAAGACAAGATGCGCCACCACAGAAGATGCGCAAAGCACCAAAAAAAGCACATTATGCAATTTTTTTGGTTACAACGGTGTTTATTAGCGTTATTGCTATGGTTTTTGTGTTTGCCATGATGTTTAATTCATGGAACGAAGATGGAGGTCTTTTTAGCGGTGGCGATAGCCAAACAAACCAGACCACTCAAGGCAGTTCTTCCAACAACACAGAGCCAGAAGAACAGGTGTACCAGCCAGAGCTAGTGCTTGCACCTGGCAGCATCTCCATTATAGGTCTCGTACAGGAGATTAGCCTCGTTAGCCGCCGCATAGATATTTATATGCTTGAAGATTCGCAGTTGCGCTCCTTTTTCGTAGAGGATAGCTCTGTTTTGCGCGATAGATTTGGCGACCTCATAACATTTTCAGATTTTCGTGTAGGCGATGTTGTAGAGATTGCTCACGAAGAAGGTCATACAGTAGTACAAACAGCTCGCGTTAGCGCGCAGGTAATAGTATTTAGAAATATACGCGATGTGCTTGTGGATTTGGAGACTAATGAGGTTCAGATAGGAAACAATCGCTATAGTTTTGGTTCTCGTACAATAGTTATGTACCATGATGAGCCAAATAGAATGGCGGATGTAGATGCCGTGGACATTGTTACTGTTAATATATTCCAAGACCAAGTTGTTTTTATTGACATACATCAAGGTAACGGCATTATACGCATTCCAGATAATGATGCTATACTTCAAGGTACAGTTGAAGTAGCAGGGACAACCTTTGCCGCGCTCGATGGAGAAATGGAAATACGCGTGCCAGAAGGCGACCACAGAGTTGTTATTCGTGGTCAAAATATAGAAATTTTTGAGTATGAGCTAACAGTAGCTCGAGGCGGCTCTGCCACAGTTGATTTTGAAGGGTTAGAACTGCTAACTGGCTCGCTAACTGTAAATGTAGCAGACCCATATGTAGACCTACGTATAGACGGCGAAATACAGCTAACAAATACCATGCTTACATTAGAGTTTGGCATACACACTGTATCCGTTACGCGCAATGGTTTTGTGCCTTTTGAACAAGAAGTAACCATAGATTCCGCAAACCACGAGATAACCGTAGTGCTAGAAGAAATAATCCGCACACAAAATGTAACACTAACAACAAGCCCGCCAGGCGCAAGAATGTACCTAGATGGGCAGTTCGTAGGGCTTTCGCCTGTATCCATGGAACTAGAGCTACGCCGCCACACCGTCACCATGGCATTAGAAGGCTTTGTAGGCGGTGCATCTGACATCTGGGTTACAGAAGACCAATATATCTATAGCTGGTGGCTGCAATCCGACCCGAACTTTATGGGAACACCAATGCCGACCCCAACGCCTCCACCACCAGCTGACCCGAACCCAACGCCCACCCCACCTCCGCCGCTATATCCTGATGTTAGCCCATCGCCTAGCCCTAGTCCGTTTTTCCCATAAAAATATTTCATTTGAGACCGCCTAAATGCTAGGCGGTCTTTCTAGTTCTGCCAATAATCATGCATACAACTTGACAAATATTGTCGATTTATGCTAAACTAATTATTGATATTGATACATAGATATACAGTTAAAAAACAACATTACATAATGATTTTTGTGTACAATAGGAGAATATTTATGGATGACCATTATTATAAGTTCGTGGAAGCAACGGCAAAAGGTGTGTCTAAGGGTATATTGGAAAAGGCTTCCGAGACAATAAGCAAAAAGTTACATGGTAAACATAGAATAGACCTTGACGCGGCATTTAGAAGCTACTTAGATAAGTCATACAAAAAATATTCTACAGTAAAGACCTTGCTATATAAGAACGAACTTAGAAAACTAAGAGATTTTTTTGTAACACCCAAATTGAAAAAGCTAAATAAAGAGACTTTTGCCTTAGCTCAAAGTTCGGCAACTGTTCGTAGTTTTTTACGTGGAAACTTTGCTATAATATGTGGCACTGGAGGCATAGGCAAATCTATGCTGATGAAGCATTTGTTTTTAAGCGAACTTGAAGGTAATGGCAGCAAATTCATCCCCATACTTTTTGAATTAAAAGATATAAATAGACAAGATGGTGACTATAATCTAATAGATGTAATTTTTGAAGGTATGAATATTCTGAGCAAATCAACTTCAAAAGATGCTATCGAGTATGCCTTGGAACGAGGGATGTTCATGATTCTTTTAGATGGTCTTGATGAGATGGATGGCGATAAAATTAAAGCTTTTACGCAAAAACTAAATGCTTTTTGCGATAAATACCCAGACAATAATGTGATGATGTCGTCCAGAGTCATTGAAGGTTCTGGCGACTTTATTCCGTTTGAAAAATTTGCAGTATTAGAAATTATGGCTCTGGATAAAGGTCAAGCCATTAAATTAATTGAGAATTTAGAGTTTGACGAAGACACCAAGCAAAGATTTATAACTGCTCTGGATGGTGATAGCGGGCTATACGAAAAGCATAAGGAGTTTGCTTCTAACCCTTTACTCTTAACCATGATGTTTTTGACTTATGATGATTTTGCAGAAATACCCAGTGCGCCCCACCAGTTCTATGAAAGAGCATTTGAAACTCTGCTTACGATGCATGATAGTACAAAAGCAGGATATATACGTAAAAGAGAAAGTAGACTGAACCCAAGCGATTTTAAGAAAGTATTTGCTACTTTTTGTTGTATAACCTATTATGAAAATAAATTCTCTTTTAGCAAGGAAGACCTGAATGATTATCTTAATATGGTAAAAAAAGAGGTTGCAAAAGAAGGTATTGGTTTTGATGCAGATAAATATATTAATGACCTAGTAAATGCGCTGTGTGTATTGTGTAAGGAAGGTCCTACATACAGCTTTTCGCATAGGTCGTTTCAAGAATATTTTACTGCGGTATATCTAAAAGACCAAACGGACGATATAATGGAAAAACGGGGTCTGGCGATTATCAAAAAAGATGTTGGCAAAGCAATAATAGATAAAACTTTTTCGATGCTTTATAATATGGCTAAAGCTAAATTTGAGAAAAATATTTTGTTGCCAATTCTGAGTGAAATGGAGAGTGATTTTACCAAAGGTGATAAATATGATTTTTACTTTAATAAAATGATTTCCAGAATATCATTTCCTGGAGACTTTATGTTTGTCGAGCCTTCGTACCCATTTTCTTCAGAATATTTTCTTTTTTGTCATACTATGAGTAGATTCATACCTGGAAACCCTTTGCTAGAGGAGGATCAAAGGGTTCGCGAACATCTGTGTGACAATGAGACTTATAAGATATACTATTTTGCAGAAAATGAAGAAATTTCACATTATAAGGGGCAAAATCATATTTTTGTTGGCGATGATAAAGTGCTATACGGATTAATGCGCGATACTCTCGCAGGGCGAGTTATTTTGTATATATCCAAAGCCCGAAAGGCTCTAACAAAAAAATACACTGCCACAGCAGCGGATAATGATTTTTATTCTGTATAAAATCAAAATTACGATACACCCATTGACAAAAACACCCACCAATCAATACTTGGCGGGTGTTTTTGTGTTGAATTAATCAGCAAATACCGTAATTTCAACAGACCTCGTTAATATATCGGTATAATTGTATGACACTGTGCGTTTTGGACCAGCAGAGCTAGCATCAACTGCTACGGTGAAGATGGATGGGTAAGCATTTTGCACTGTGCCAGAAAAAACCAGAGCCTTTTGCCTACCTTTGTTTGTTTCGAGCATTACCTTAGACCCCACAATTTGAGAGATATCTTTTCTTACGGTAGAAACATCGTTTCTTGCATACACAAACAACACCCCAATCTATAGTTAGATGAAATGTAACAGTGTCATCTTCTTCTAACACAATTGTAACATTTCTTTAACAATTATACTACATGCAAGGTGCAAAGTCAATAGCAAAATAACATTTTGTATGCCGCAAAAGCCTATAAAATCAAAAGATTTCTATGACACTTATTGGAAAATAACGCAGAATAATTGTTGCCAAAATATGTCGCCGTTCTACAATTCCGAAATGGCGGCTGTCATTGCTAATAGTGGTATTATCTCCCAAAAGAAAATATTCATTAGTACCAAGGATAATATCTACAAAAATATCATTACCAAAAAGATGAATCCAATATTGTTGCTCGCCATTGATGTATAGCGCATCATCAATGATTATCAGATGGTCGCCAGATGTAGCCACTACACGTTTTATCACAATTTCCAATCCATCGTCAGTATGCACACGTGCCATCACCAAATCACCACTAGAATGATTGCCAAAACGACCCAGAAAGCGAGACACAGCCACTTGGTCGCCCATATTTATAGTGGGCGACATAGAATTACCCGCAACCCGTACAGGCCAAAAGAAAGCATAACAAAGAATTGCAAAAAAAGCTGTGATTAGCACAACATCCAGCCAGAAATTTACATGCTTGTTCTTTGTGCGAAATATCTTCATGAAATGACTATATCACAGGGAAAAATGACTGTCAACATTTTGTTGAATTGTGCCGAAATAGATATAGAGCAATAAAAGGAGGTAAATTATGACAAATAATCAAATCTTTAGTATAAATCAACAAGCGGCAAGACCCCATGCGCTAGCCCCTAGAAACAGAAGCCTTGCGCCAAATTTGCCTGAAAACGGCTTGATTTCTGCTATTATCGCGCAAAAAAATGATGCAGGAACAATGCTTACATTAGAAAATGGAGAAAGCCTAAACATTCGCCGTGGTGAGGTGATTGGCGAGGTTGGCGATACAGTATTTTTTGAGCTGTCACATGACGGCAATGATGGTCAAACAGCTTTGCGACAGGTCTTTCCCGATGCCAACAGCCAGAGTTTCCTAACACATATGTATTCGTCTCAAAGCTTACAAGACCTCATGGTACAAAATGACCTAGTTGCCAAGCCCCAGAATCCACTAGATGCCGCCACCTTATCCGAAAGCAGCGCACAAGCGCGCGAAAAGGCTGACCGTGCTGTAGCAAAGCTTAGCCGTAGCATAGACCGCATAGCAGGCAACGCTCGCGGTGCGGCAATGGCGCAGCTTGCAGCATCAGGTGTTAATATCGACAAAATCTCAATAACTATGTTGGATAATGTAACAAGTCAGCTAGATGCCGCCGTGGCACAAAACAGCCAGAAGATAACAGATGAGTTGCATAGCAAATTAGACGGCATAATGGATATGGGCGATGAGCAAATAGCGCGTATGCTTCAAAATGGCACAGAAATAACGCTTGATAACCTATATGTGTACAAACACAGCGGCGGGGCAACAGCAAACCCCTTGCCTGATAAGGATTGGCAAAATATCCAAAAAGATATTGTCGCCTTTTTTGAGCGCGAAAGCTTGGAAGACACCGCCAAAAACCTTAGCCGCGCACGCTTTTTACTTGATAACAACATAGACCTAAATATTGATAATTTCGACCGCCTGATTTTTCTTTCTGATATTGAAGGAAATGTGAATTTGGATACGCTAACACAAAATGCTATGGATGCCGATTATAACGGTCAAAGCATTGGTAGCCTTGATATTTACAATGCTGAGCAGCATAGCCAAAGCAACGAGCAAAAATACATAGACCATCAACTAGAAATGGCAGAGGCGCGCCTTGCTATGTCTTACGAAGCAAATCTCGCTCTTATGAATACCGACCTAGAAATAGACCTAGACCCACAAATAGAAGCCCTAAAACAGCTACGCGAAAGAGAAGCCGAGCTGTTGGCGGCTTTGCGTGAGCTAGGCAAAGAGCATAACACAGCAGAAAATCAAAGAACAATCCTTGACACTTTTAAAAGTGTTCTAACACTGCCTTTCGCCAGCTTTATAGATTTCGGTGCGATAGCACAAAACCGCGCCGACCTCGACTTCACACTACAAGGGCTAGAGAGCCTAATAGCAAGCCGCAAATACGATAAAAATGCCACCGTGGCCAGCATGAAGCATGGCGACACATTTAATAAGCTAGCAGAGCAATTCGCGCCACTTTTGCGCCAAATGGGACTTTCAGACGATATACATAGCGTTCGCGCCGCAAAAATCCTTACCATGAACAACATGGATATCAACGCCGAAAATCTCTTGCAGATAAAGACCATCGATGCCAAGATTGCCGATGTGCAAAACAAATTGCATCCACGCATGGTAGCACAAATGATAGCAGATGGTCATAACCCCTCTGCCCTGCATGTAGATGAACTTCTGGAGCAAATAGCAAAGTACAATGACAGCTTTGGTACAAATGAAAATGAAATGCTTTATAAAAATATTGCAGAAATGGATAAAGTGGGCGACATAACAGAAGATGTGCGCGCAAAGGTAATTGAGATTTACCAAATGCTTAATAAAGTATCCAAAAATAGCGGTGCTGGCATTGGTTTTGCTGTAAATGCTGGTATAGAAATGACCTTGCAAAACTTGCTGGACTTCTCTAAGAATTTTCATGCCACAAGCGGCAGGCGCAACAGCATCAACTATTCTATTGATGACGGCACATATTATGCAAAGCATCTGGTTACTAGTTTCATCTCCGCCGCTACACCAAAACCTCTTGCACATTTTGTACAAAGCGAGTCGCTAACAGACCCTCTCGCTACCTCTGTAACTAAGCTAGAGGACATAGCCCGCGAAATGAAGGAGGCAGGAGAGATAGCAGACGAGTTGGATATAGAAGCCGTAAACCGCTCCATAGAAGAAATGCAAAATGGCAAAGAAAATGCGCGTATGCTACAAAGCATGGGTTTGCCTGTTACATTACCAAATATACGTCAGCTAAAAGCATACCGCGACCGCAAGCTAGATGAAGATTTGCAAGCACTTGATGAAACAGAATTATCCACAGCAGTCGATGGCTTGATGGACACTACATTAGGAGCATTGACCGAAGGCATAACCTCTGCCGAACTCAACGAAAACCTAATGAATCAAATTGAGCAATCCACAGAAAACACAGAAAACACAGAAAAAATCACGAAGCTAGATATGTTAATGCAAAATCTAAATTTCCGCCAAATGATGCTAGAAAACACAGCGGACTATAGCTTTGCTATGCGTTTTAACGGGCGCATAGCCGATGTTGCTATGTATGTTATAAATGAAAATATGAGCATGGATGACGAGAGGGGTGTCACGCTTTACATGGCTCTCAAGACCGCCATGGGAGATGTTCAGGGTCTCGTAAACCTAACTAATGGCGCAGCTCATATCCGCTTTGCATCCAATAATGAAGCAAATCAGTTTCTATCTGAAAACAAGCAAGATTTGGAAAATATGATGATGGATTTAGGTTTTGAGAGTGTCGATGTTAGTTTTGCTGATTCTGCCGCGATTAAAAAGCAGTTAAGTGCGCATACATATTTGCCGATATAGTATATGTGAGCGACAATGTCGCAATAGAAAGGGGATGGCCGAAATGCAAAATACCAATAAGGACAAGAAAATACCCAAGGATGTGTCCATGGCTGTCTCTGTTATAATGAAATTTATCGAAAAATCAGAAAAAGAATTTGTAAATAAAATAACTCGCTTTGAGGAGGAAAAACGCCATGAAAATAGTTGATAATATTGCTGCTTTAAGAGTGCATACACAACTAACAAGAACAAACAACAATATAGCAACATCCACAATGCGCCTATCTAGCGGCTTTCGTATAAATAGCGCAGGGGATGACCCAGCTGGCATGGCTATTTCTCTACATATGCGCAGACAAATAGATGCTATGAATATGGCAGACAGAAATGTGCTAGATGGCACATCTATGTTAGAAACCGCCGATGCCGCCCTACAAGATGTACATAACATGTTACAGCGCATACGCGAGCTGGCTGTGCAAGCTGCAAACGATACATATGGCGAGATGGACAGACAAAACATACAAGCAGAGGTGGACTCACTTATAGCCGAGCTTGAAGATGTTACACGTAAAGTAGAATTTAATAATATACGTTTGCTTAATGGCGAGGTGCAAAATCTTCGCATACAAGCAGGCAGCAGACAACATATGTCCATAGCTGTTAGCTTGCCTCCTTTTAGACCATGGGACTTGGGTATAGCAGATGTACCTACGGATTTGCGCCCACATTTCATGCCTGATGCAACTGACACGCCTTGGAGCGATGCCGTTGCCGCATGGTCAGGCACGCCAGCAATAACAAGCACTGCACAGGAGTACTTGACGGTTTCTTGCCCTGGCATGGCAAGCGTGGCACTCGAGGCGCTAGATGCCGCTATAGACCAAGTTTCACGAAATAGAGCACATATCGGTGGCTTTATTAACCGTTTTGAATATACATCGTCTGGCTTGCAATCTGCCGTGGTAGCTACCTCACAATCGCTTTCTAGGGTTATGGATACCGATATGGCATATGAGATGATGCGCCTATCTACACACAATATCCTAAACCAAGCTGGCATGGGTATAATGGCGCAAGCAAACGCAAGACCACAGCAATTGCTTCAGCTCATCAATTAAACTAGACTTATGCACAGGGAGGGCTTGTCATGGACGACAAAATAAAGCAAGAATTTACTAGGAGAATCAAAAATGCCACCCCAATGCAATTGATCGTTATAAATTATGAATTGTTGCTCTTTTTCATGGACGAAGCAAGCGCGGCGGCGGCACGGATGCCAGAATGTGTTGCCGCGCTTGAGAGTGCAAGAGCCGCTCTATCAGAGCTACACGCAAGCCTAGATATGGATATAGAATTTTCAAAAGATTTAGGTAATTTGTATCTCTATGTCAATAAATGTTTAATACATGCTGGGATGAGGCGCACGAATGACGAAAAAAATGCCCTGTTATCGGATGCTAGGGGTATAGTCGCAGAGCTACACAAAGCATGGCAGACCCTAGATAGTGACGATGGCTTGTACGAAAGACTGCTGGGTGAAAATAGCCAAAAAATCTTCGCAGGTTTGACCTATGGCAAAGATGGTAGACTTGAGGAGTTTCAAGATTTTAACCCTGATGGGGGATATAAAGCATAACATGACAAGACCAAAAAGAAACTTAATAAGCTGGTTAAGCTTGCTAGGGATAGCAAGTTTTGTTTCATATGCGGCAGCTGTGGTATTCGCGCCAATAACATATCCCAATTACGGCTAGATAAGCCGTGCTGTAAGCGACCTAAGTGTGGCAAATGCACCCTCACTTTCACTTTGGCATCAATTACCTGTGTTATATGACGTGTCAAGGATAACCTGCGTTATAATGATATGCATCTCCATTCAAAGCAAACTAAATAAGCCATTGCGCCTTGGAATCTACTTGTTCGCGGTTATGTTTTGGGGTTCTATTGTTGGATTTGGAATATTCCCGCTTTCCGAGAGCGGTGAAGCTAGTGGCACAGCGGCTTTTCAAGATATTATGCATATTGCGGTAACGGCGGCAATTGTTTTGTTATCCATAATGTCTCTTGTGATAATAATGATTGGTTGATATCAAAAAAGGAATTTATTTCATTAGCTGTATGTGCCACAATAGCTCTGGTGCTGATGTTTGTAGGGGCAATGGGTACAGGTGTTGCGCCAAGCCAGTATTTCGGAGTAGTTTCAGCGATTTAGTAATCTTACATCCGCAAATAGCTTTATGGCAATATTGGGAGTATACTTGTTTATGGGCAGATTGCGAAAAGCACGCTGTTATTTATAGATCGTACCCTGCATATCAGATTTCCGTGATATTTCACCATCAATCCAGCCATACACGCATTTAATTTCTTCTTCATAGTCATCTTGAATTTCAAAATACTTAGCACCCGATTTTTCGCAGATTTCTTTTTGGGCTTCATTTTCCAAAATATAACGTTCCATGGTATCCCATCCATCACAAAGCTCACCTCTCTGCTCAATCACAGACCGATGCTTCAAAATCTTTGTTTCAAAGTGCCTTTCTATATACGACATTGAAAACCCCAGATAAAATGAAATTACATCAGCCAAATACTCATTTCCAAGCTCATTAATTTTTTTAGGGAGTAGATAGCACCCTTCTATTATGAGGTTTTGATTATTTTCGATACAAGTCATAATGATTCCTTTTAATATGGGCCATAGCTTATCACCTATTAATTTGGAGCTATCGGCAGGTGCAAAACCACATCCAATATCAGCACGATATAGCCCCATTTTCAAGTGGTCTACGGACAATGACGAATAGCTATATTTCTCAAGTAGCTGTTGAGCCATTAATGTTTTGCCCGCATAACCAACACCTCCAATTAATATAACCATATGCTAATTCCCTTCTTAATTATGTACATGTCCATCATCCACAGCATCAAACAAAACTCTCAAATTACGCGGCAAAGCCTCTATCTTGCCAACACCCAACAACAAAAGCTTATCCTTCAACCCCTGCGGCGCATCATCATAAGGCGCACGCTCAAGCAAACGCTCCGTCTCCGCTTCATCAAAATGCACATCTATGGTCTCAAGCCCTTTATTCATCGGACAATGCATCTGGCACATCAAGCAGTAATACATGCTATGATGCGCACCGGGCGGCAACCAATCAGGAAAGTCGTCATGGCTACGGTTCATGCGTGTTAGGCATATATTGCTGTCAATATGAAATTTATCCCGCTTAATCGCATTTGTGGGGCATAAGGTCTGGCAGATTTCGCAATTTTTACAGACAGACGAAACAACCACCTCACGCCACTCTGTATTTTCACAGGGCATATCTGCGGAAAACGCCATCAACGCAAGCGCACTACCCATACCATCCACATACGCAATATTATTACGCCCATATTGCGCTAAACCACTTTGTACAGCTATGCGTTTTTGCGGCAAGCGCGGCTCGCGGTTAATTTCATAGCCTTTCGAACGAACAAAATCCGTAATATAACTTGCGGTTTTTTCCGCTTTTGCGGCAACACCAGAAAATCCCTTATATTGCTTGCCATTATGGTCAAAAGTAACATTCGCATATGCAGGGCGCGGTATAGCCACAATGATAATGGATTGTGCATTTGGTAGCAATTTATCAAACTGAAAAACCTCATCATAAATGGACTTCTCGTAAGCGGAAAGCGTGGCATCATTTTCGCTTCTATATTTTTCCATATCTTTTTGCATTTCTCTGATATTTTCGATAGAAACCACGGCAAGCTTGTCGCCGTGGTTTTCTGCTATCTTAATCAAATCATTTAACATGCTTTCTCCCCCACTATCTAAGGATTATAAAGTTTCTAAGTCTTAAATACACATCCCACATCGCATCATCAGCGGCAAAAAATGCTTCTAGCTCCTCAAAGCTACCGAAAGGCTGGTCATTTCTATATGACGTGATACGCGCAACCATATCCTGTGTCATCGCGCCATCCAGCGTTAGAAGCTCTTGATTTGACGCTGTGTTGATATTGGTATATAGCGTAGAAACATGGCGCAAATCCTCGCGCAATGTCACTTGCCAATGGTCTAGGTGGCTAGGGCGCAAGATAGGTCTGGCATTAATAACACGTGTAGCCTCGGCATCATAGAAGCCAGCATCCACCAATTGCGCATGTGTAGCAGTATTCAGGTTTATCAAGATATGCGGCGGCTGACCACCAACATATATAAATGGTTCCATTACACTGAACAAGGCAGCCCCCACAATCGACTCTATCTGGCTAGGACTGCCAAAAGGTCTGTTGTTCATGATGTTATCCACAATCGTATGATTTACAGCCGAACCAAACAGGCTCTCAATCTCGCTGCGTGGCGCGGTGTTTAGATTTGTATAGGCTCGCAAATTATCCGCAAGCGGGTTTATTTGTGCCATAGTAGCAAAGCCTGGTAGGTCGATAAGGTCATGAAGATTGCGCAGATGCAAATGCCCTCTCTGCGACACTATGCCCGATGCTTGCGTTGAAGTTGCACCAGCCGACGTAAGCTGCCCTGTGCTTGCCAAATTCATATTTGCACGGATATTTGGTCTGGCAAAATGAATAATGCTTACAGATTGCGTAGAAACAAACGGCGTTATTACAGAAAGTTGTTGAGCAGTAATAAGGCCGCGTGTCACTAGCTGATTTAGCTCCGTAAAGCTTTGTCCGCCGCCGCGTGCTTCTACTATCGCCTGTGCTTGCGCATCTGTTATGCCTGTTAAGCTTTGTATTTCTGGCAATGGTGCGGTATTTATATTTGTAGAAATTGACATTCTATGCCTATTAGATGCAAAAAATTCCCATGTCATACCAGGTACAAATTTTACATCATTGATGGTTTGGAAAACATTTGTGATTCTAAAATTCACAATGTTGTTTGCTAAGGCTTGCGGCGCACCGAGATGCTGTACAATTTGTGCGGCACTAGCCGTGTTTATATTTACACGCTCACCATATTGGGTGATAATGGGCGTGCTAAGTTCACTAGCCCATTGCCCAAGCCCCGCATCTCGTGCTATAGCCTGACCTGTTTGAATATTAGAAAATTGGGAGGCGCGGGAATGTTCTTCATTAAGCCGCCCAAAGCCCGTAAGGATAAGTTCGCCATTAATAAAACGCTCAACAAGCATCACATACATATAATTCCAACGTCCAATATCGGGGAACAGAGGGTCGCGCACCACATGCACATATGTCCCCATAATCTCACGTGTCAGAAAGTTTATGCCCTCTGCCGTGCCGCCATGATGTATGCCTATAAGCCGCACAAGAGCATCGCCACGATCCGTGCGCACCCGAATTGCATTAATGTCAATAATCTCAACAACCTGTGCTCGCTCGCCATTTTGCAGCGATATAAACGGGCTTGCGTGTAGCCTAGCAGGCATTATCGCCGTCAAAATCATAAAAATCGCTAGAAAAAATACTTGTTTTCTCACAAAATCCCTTCCTTCCTAGTATAGGACTTTCTGTATAACACAAATTTTTTGCCTATTGTTTGTACCACATGCGCATTCGTGCGGCGGGCAACCTCATTTGCCGCCTCACGCACATCTAGGTCACAATTATTCAAAATATCAACTTTTATAAGCTCTCTAGCTTCCAAAGCTTCCCTTATCCCTGTTAAAAAGTCATCAGTTATGCCGTCTTTACCTAGTCTAAATATGGCTGGCATTGTGTTTGCCATGCCGCGCAATGTGGCTCTATCCTTGCTGTTTAGTGTTTCTTGCATTATTTGTTTTCCTCTCTACTTGAAGTATTCAAACTCCATATCATATATTTTTACAGTATCGCCTTCGGCTATACCGCTGTTTTCTAGTTCTTCAATTATCCCACGCTCTTTAAGATATCTTTGGAAAAAAGCATTACCTTTTTCCGTATCCACATCTGTATAGCCCACCATTTTTTCAACACCAACACCCTCTACCACAAAGTAGCCTTCTTCTATCATAGTAACGGTAAATGGCGCGTTACGAACCTCATCTTCTCTAAATTCCTCAAAATCTTCCGCAAAAACAATATCCTCTGGAAATTCTTTAACAAGCTTATGAGCTGCATCCATTAGCTCATCAAGCCCCTGATTAGAGGCGGCAGAAATCCCAAAAACTTCTATGCCGTCAGGTTTGCAAACATCTATTATACGAGGCAGATTTTCTTCTGATTCTGGTATATCCATTTTATTTGCTGCTACCACCTGTGGGCGCGTTGCCAGCTTTTCGCTATACTCTGCCAGTTCGCCATTTATCTGTGCCATGGCATCTAATGGGTCGCCCTCCAAGCCACTAGCATCCACCACATGTATAAGAACCTTCGTGCGTTCCACATGCCGCAAAAAATCATGTCCAAGCCCAACACCGCGACTAGCACCCTCAACAAGCCCAGGGATGTCCGCAAGTACAATGTCCTCGCCATGTCTATTGCGCAGCACACCAAGATTAGGCGAAAGCGTGGTGAAGTGGTAATTAGCAATTTTTGGATTGGCATTTGTGACCATCGAAAGCAGGGTAGATTTGCCGACATTCGGCAGACCTATTATGCCGACATCTGCCAATGTTTTTAGCTCCAATATAACCTCATAAGCCTTAGATTCACGCCCTCTTTCGGCATAGCGAGGAGCTTGTCTGCGCGCCGTAGCAAAATGCTGATTGCCTTTGCCGCCTTTGCCGCCTTTTATAAGCACGCGCTGTTCACCGTTTTCGGTAAGGTCAGCCATTATCTGACCACTCTCGGCTTCACGAATAATTGTTCCACGTGGAACATCTATGATTACATCTGGCGCAGCTTTTCCACTACAATTGCGTTTGCTGCCGTTTTGCCCTGCCTGTGCCGCATAGTTGCGCTTATAACGAAAATCAAGCAGAGTAGCCATATTTTCATCTACACGAAAAATAATGTCGCCGCCCTTGCCGCCGTCTCCGCCGTCAGGGCCACCCGCTGGTACATATTTTGCACGCAAAAAGGACACATGACCATCTCCGCCCTTGCCGCCCGCTATTTTTATTTTAACTTTATCAACAAACATTAGACATATACCTCCACACTACATTATAACACAGGTAATGACAAAAATCCAGCAAAAAGAATGTGCTAATTCTGGACGAGTTCTCATAGAATCATGCAGGGGGAATTTCATGGCATATTCCAAAAAGGTTTTAATAACGGGCGCATTAACGTTGACAGTTGCCAATGTGATAACACGGCTAATAGGCTTTGCATACCGAATTTTTATGGCGGGAGCTATTGGAGCAGAGGGCATGGGGCTTTTTCAGCTTATAATGCCTATATACTCGCTTGCATGGGCTATTTCTTGCAGCGGCATAACCACAACCCTCTCACGGCTTGTAGCAGCAGAGCAGGCAAAGGGCGAATATGGCAATATGCGGCGGCTTTTGCGGCAATCTTTGTTACTTACAACTGGGATTTCTGCCGCACTTACCTTGGGTCTTTTTATTTTTGCCGAACCCATAGCCGCAGGGATAATGAACGATGGGCGTATAACACTTTCCTTACGCATTTTATCGGTTTCATTTGTATTTATGGCGGCTGGCTCTTGTATACGCGGATATTTCTTGGGTTTGCAGAAGGCGGTTATACCAGCAGTTAGCCAAGTTATAGAGCAGTTAGCGCGTATGACCATAATTTTAATGCTGGCAGGAACATTCATTCCTCGCGGTCTAGAATATGCGGCGGCGGCGGCTGTAATAGGCATTGTGGTAGGCGAGGGTTTGTCCTTTGTTTATGTATATATATCATATAAGCGTTACAAGGCAAAAATGCCTAAAAAAGTACCGCTAATGACACAAAATCAAGCCTTGTTCGCAATAATGGCCATGGCTGCACCTCTCACGCTTAACCGCATATCCTCGTCATTTCTATCTGCCGTGGAAAATGTGCTGATACCACAAAGGCTACAGCTATGGGGATATAGCGCAGAAGATGCTATGGCAGTTTTTGGTAGGGTTACGGGTATGGCTATGCCACTGATATTTTTTCCATCGGCACTTTTGGTAGCCCTATCCGTATCGCTTGTGCCATCTATATCAGAGGCATTAGCCATGGGGCAATATAGGCGTGTAAATTCCACTATATCAAAATCCATAGTGCTGACTAGCGTAATCGCCTTTGGCGCAGGGCTTATATTTGTTGTGTTTCCTTATGAGATTGGGCAGTTGGTATATAATCAAGACCTCGGCGCGTATCTGCTAGTTCTTGGACTCATGTGTCCGTTTTGGTATCTTAATATAACTTTTTCTGGCGTACTAAATGGGCTTGGTGAGCAGGTTTTCATTTTCCGCAATAGCCTTTTGGCATCTGCCATCAATATTGCCTTCACATTCTTTTTAGTGCCGTATTATGGGGTTTGGGCGTTTTTGGTAGGCTGGCTTGTGGGGCTTGTTATTATCACAGTTTTTGACATAGCCCGCATTAAAAAGGTGACGGATGTTAGACCGCAGATATTTCGCTGGCTCGTAAAACCTGGCATCGCAGCATTGGCAGCAGGGTTGGTTGTGAATTATCTGCACAATAATTATATTTCGGCTCTTGGTGAGTTATGGGGAATAGTGGTTTCACTTGGGCTTTTGATGGGGCTTTATGGTGCTGCCGTAATGCTCTTAGGAATTATCACAATAAACGATATTAAACAGATGTTGGCATTTAGGAAGTAAAAAACTATGTACGCAATGGGGGCTGATAATATGAATTGGCACAACAAGCCTGCGGATTTCGCGCTTACAGAATATAAAACAGACAAGTCTAAGGGATTAAAGCCAGCGCAAGCGGAAAGCCGTCTGAAAGATTTTGGACACAATGCCATACAGGGTAGGCGCGAAGCTCCGCTTATTATCCGCTTTTTTGCGCAATTTAATGACTTTATGGTTATTATATTACTATTTGCGGCGGGGCTTAGCTATTTTGCGGGCAGGATGCACGGTGAGGAAAGCCTGACAGAGCCGCTGGTTATATTGGCTATAGTTATCCTTAATGCTATTTTAGGACTTGTGCAAGAAAGCCGCGCCCAAAGAGCTTTGGCGGCACTAAAGCAGATTTCTCAGCCTTCAGCAAAGGTTTTACGTGGTGGACAAGCTGTGGTTATAAAAGTAGAAGAGATAGTACCTGGGGATATTGTATACCTAGAAACTGGCGATATTGTACCTGCCGACCTACGGCTTGTTTCTGCTGTTAATTTAAAATCCGAAGAAAGCGCATTAACAGGCGAATCTGCGCCAGTTGAAAAAGATGCTGATGCCATAGTTGCGGCAAGCGCGCCGCTGGGCGATAGGATAAATATGGTGTTTTCTGGCTCATCCATAACATATGGGCGCGGGCGCGGCATAGCTATAGCTACAGCCATGGGTACAGAAATGGGGAAAATAGCAAGCCTGCTGATGGCAGAAAAAGCCCCTGATACGCCATTACAGCGTAAGCTGGCAGAAACAGGCAAGATACTTGGCGTTTCCGCCCTTATTATATGCGCTGTGATATTTGTGATTGGCATATATAGACAGATACCGCCGATGGAGATGTTTATAACATCTGTAAGCCTTGCTGTGGCTGCCATACCAGAGGGGCTTGTGGCTATAGTCACCATCATGCTTGCTATAGGTGTAACGCGCATGGCAAAGCGCAGTGCTATCATACGCAAATTGCCTGCTGTGGAGACCCTAGGCTCTGCCACCGTTATTTGCAGTGATAAAACAGGTACATTAACACAAAACCGTATGCGCATTGTTGAAATATCAACAGGGCGTGGCAGCTTGCGAAATGATAGCAATGATGGTCTGGATATTATTAAGCTTGGAGCATTGTGCAATGATAGCATTGTAAGCGAGGGCAATGTTCTAGGCGACCCCACGGAGGCGGCATTTATTACTTCCCTACTAGAATATGGACTGGACAAGGGGCGGTTGGAGGATGAAAAACAGAGGATAGCCGAAATACCGTTTGATTCTAAGCGTAAATTAATGACGACGGTACATCGTGATAATGGCGGCTATATGTCGATAACAAAGGGTGCGCCAGATGTGCTTTTGCGACGCTGCACACATTATTATGAAAACGGCAAAATACAGGCGATGGCAACCACTCGGCAGAATGAGATATTAAGGCAAGTTAGTAAGATGGCCGATAGAGCTTTGCGGGTGCTTGCAGTATCGTTTAGGCAGCTTGATTCAGCACCTAAAGGCATTCAGTATGACGAACTGGAAGAAAACCTGATTTTTGCAGGACTTGTAGGCATGATAGACCCGCCCCGCCCAGAGGTGCGTGAGGCTGTGGCAACATGTAAGGCGGCAGGTGTACGCCCTGTTATGATAACAGGCGACCATCCACAAACAGCTCTTGCTGTGGCGCGGTCAATAGGTATAGGCGCAGGACATGATGATGTGGCGGTGACAGGCGAGGACATAGCGCGGCTTTCGCAAACAGAGCTGGAGGGCATTGTTGAACAAAGCGCAGTTTTTGCCCGCGTTTCACCAGAGCATAAAATGCGTATTGTTAAGGCATATCAAAGCAATGGGCATGTGGTTGCCATGACAGGCGATGGTGTAAATGATGCGCCCGCACTAAAGGCGGCAGATATCGGCTGTGCCATGGGAATAAACGGCACAGAGGTAGCAAAAGGTGCTGCAGACATAGTGCTAACAGATGATAATTTTGCTACAATTGTTCATGCCGTGGAAGAAGGGCGCGGCATACTAACCAATATTCGCAAAGCCGTACATTTTCTGCTTTCGTCCAATATAGGCGAGATAATCACGATATTTATGGCAGTTATGCTTGGTTGGCAAGTGCCACTATTAGCCATCCATCTATTATGGGTAAATTTGGTAACAGATTCTTTGCCTGCTATCGCACTTGGGCTAGACCCTGTTTCTGGCGATATTATGCATGGCAGACCAAGGGCATCCCGTGCGGGGTTGTTTAGTAGGAAGCTATGGCAAAGGATATTCCTTGAGGGTGCAATGATAGGTATGTTATCACTAATAGCATTTGGCATAGGTACAACCTTCTTTGACACAGGAGAAAGCGTGGCTTTCGGACGCACAATGGCTTTTGCTACCCTTAGCATCTCGCAACTCGTCCATGCCTTTAATATGCGCAGCGAAACGTCCATACTGCGTATGCCTATCTTCCAAAACATATATCTTGTGGGTGCGCTGATAATAGGCGTAGCTTTGCAAGCTAGCGTGATATCTATAGAGCCTATAGCAAGGGTGTTTCGTGTAGTGCCTTTGCCTATGGAGGCTTGGGTGGTGGTGGCAGGGCTCGCTGTATTGCCGATAATAATTGTGGAGATTGAGAAGTTTTTGTTGTATCCGAGGAAGGAAAACCAAAAAGAGACAATTATTGATACAGTATAATGAAAACATCCCTATTTTAGATGCTTTCTGCACATCGTAGGGATGTTTTATTTCATGCCTCAGCCACTTATGAATTTGCTTAATGTCCCTTCATGGTCGTTTACATAAGAATCAAAATAAATGATCGCACCCTTCTCCATAAGCATTATTTTGTCGTAGTGACCCAAAACACTTTCGCTAATACGATGAGAAACACTTATGACAATTTTATCCTTTATTCCAGCTAAATAACCTTCAATGATGGAAGCATTTTTAGGGTCAAGAGCAGAAGTGATTTCATCAAAAATCATTATATCACTATCTTTATATAGTGTTCTTGCAATTGCTATTCTTTGAAGTTCGCCGCCAGAAAAGTTATTGTATTCTTCATTTAACTCGACATTCATTGAATTTTCCAAATAATCCAACCCCAAGGTTTTCACAATATGGTCGAACTTCTTTACATCATATGAATCATTGAGAACGATATTGTCTATTAGTGTCCCAGGTATCATACTTATATTCTGACCCACGTACCCTAAATTTTTATACCACGAATTTGCAGAAACACATTCTAGCGAAGTTTCCCCATATGTAATTTTGCCAGCACAAGGGGTGATTTCTTTTAGAATCAGATCAAGAAGCGTAGATTTTCCACTACCGCTTTCACCAATAATTAAATATTTTTTTCCTTTTTCAAAGGTGAAACTTAAGCTTTCCATAAATTCGTGCGCATCATATGTAAAGCTAACATTTCTAAACTCTATATCACTTTTATCTAAATCTAATATCAACTCATCATTCTTTGTTGCAATGATCTCACTCAAGCGATTTCGTACTTCTTTAGTCGAATCTATTGAGTTTTTTAAATCCATAATTTGTCGAAATGGTGCCGATATATGCGGCAAAAGGAACATTAGGGTCATAACAGCACCTAAGGTGAGAATTTCTAGGCTAACAAGCCAAAATCCTACTACAATTATAGAAATACCCAGCAAATTCGAGATGGATTGATTTACTAAATTAGCAACTTTTGTAACGAGCTGATTTCGGACAAAAGCTTTGCTTGATGAATCAAAAACCCTTTCCATTCTATCAAACGCAAAAAAGTTTGCTTGAAAAATGTTTATCATCTTTGTGTTTGAAAAAGTCCCCTTCACCGTTGCGTTTATCAATGTATTCTTTGCTCGATGATTTTCCAAGGCCGAAGCAAGTCTGCCCCTGTACAGGTGATTAAAAACAACTGTGAAAAGCGAAACAATAACGAAACCAATTGTGATTTGCCAAGATAAAACCGAAGCATAAGCTACCGCAACAAGAAAAGACATGGTTAAGGTTATAACGAAAGGAATGTTGCGAATGTATCCATTTAATACAAGGTCAATTTCTTGATTGTATATATTCAGTATTCCTGAAACATCTTCTCTTTTGGACAATAATTTCATAGCTATATCTTTTTGAAGGGCAAGTCTAACATTTGCAACAAATTTATTAATAAGTGAGTATTGTGTATACAAAATAATAAGAGCAGAAACCAAATATCCAGCGACTAATACCAGTGCTGAAGCAATCCCTATTTCATCGTTGTTTAAAGATGAAGTCATCCAGCCCGCAAACACCGAATAAGAAACAAAAAAGACACTTGTTATTATCAAGCTAATAGTTGTAAGCATTACCAGATTCTTAAATCTTAGAAAATATCGACACATAAGTGACTACACCTCATTTCTATCGCGCAATGAGTTGAACACTGTACAGGAGTCATTTCCGTATTTTATCCTAGCCAAGGGGCAAGCACGGTTAAAACACTTATAAAGGAGAGAGCACGTTCTGCACTCTTGATTTATCGGCATATCTGTCCATCTCCTCATTTTATGTTCGTCTATCTCCAAGTTTTTATTATTCAAATTAATGCGCCCTATTGAGTTAATATCATCGCCCAATACTACTGTACATTTGCAAATCGTGCCGTCGCCCCTAATGACATAGTAGCTAGGACTTGCAGCATGGCATGAAAAACACAAAAACCCTTCTTTTTCTGCTGCATAAAGCTTTAATCCCATTTCTTTTATATATGCATGATGCTTTTTAATCTCTTTTGTAGCTTCGTTTGCACTCTTAAATATAGGTATCTCTATTTCTTTGTCGCTCCACCGCTCAATCGCTTTTATTAAGAATATAAGCCTTTTGTCATCAACAAATTCTTTGAATAAATCATAGAACCTAAAGTCAAACTCTTTTTTAGAGATATTAACTCTCAATACTAATTCAAAGTCAATATCTGTTTTGAGTATGTTAATAATATTTTTATGTATAATATCAAAAGAGCCTCTTCCACCCTTAAAGATGCGTTGCTTATCATGCGAAAAACCATCCAGCGTTATCTGATAATTTCTAATGCCAGCCGAAACAAGCTTATTAAAAATCTCAGTATCAAGCACGACACCGTTCGTGGTCATTCCTCCTACAAAATTGATGTTCTTCAAATCAACTAAATCCATCACTTTGCTGCTAAATTTTAATAATTCTTTGTGTTTTAACAGAGGCTCGCCTCCAAACCATGAGATGCACAAGTTTTTGATTCCAGCATCAATTCTGTTCTTAATTAAATCATAAAGCACATCATAATGAACATCAGATAGTTCTCGAGCATCAAATATCTTCATAACAGTATACGCATCTTAAATTGCATGATTCAGTAGGAAGAATGATTAGACCTAAGGTATGATCATCATTGTTTTTAACATAATCCCAAAAGAATTCAGTTTCGCTTTCATCTGAATGAATCAACATACCTTCCTCGTAGAGTGCTTTACATAGTTCGGATTCTATCGTTTGTACGCCTTTTGCTTCTTGTATATTTCTGAATTCCGAAATGTATAAATCCTCAAAAAGATTAATGGTTGAGCCTGTTTTGTATGATTTGATTGAAATTGTTTCCTGATCTTCACTAATATCTATAAAGCTAGAAAAAATAAACTGCACAAAATCATCCTCCTATTTATAAGTATCGCTATCAAAATAAACTAACACTTGAAATAAACAATGTATCAAGTGTTAGTTTATTTTGATAAGTGTTGGTTAACTATAAGAACCGACTAACCTAACCAGAAGGACACTCATTGGTGCATTGACAATTATTTGACAAAGGGATAACAGGAATCACCACAGATTTCTTAATCTCCATTATTCATGACCTCCTTTTTCATTTACTTGTATGTAACTTTTATGGTATAATTGTATCAAGGTGTGCGCTCTTTGTCAAGCAAAAAATATAAAAAATGACAGTATTTGCTTATGATTTGTCCATTTATTTGTAGATGATACAAAATGCGGAATAAAACACAGGGGCGACCGCAAGGTCGCCCATTTTCATGCTATGGCATATTGTTCATCCTAAATTCATTTTCAAAATCCTCAAACCCCATGCGCATTTCAGCCAATATTCTTAACGGGTCGCTTTGGTTAAATTCTGATGGTGTGCCTAGTTGTTGTTCGGCTCTTAGGCTTGTTATTATCTCTCCAATTATGCCTTGTGGTTGGGCTATGTGTAAATACAGATAGATAAAATTATCAAAAAACATGCCATCTGAGATTTCTAGGTAATCTCTTGCGATTGCGAACTGCTCTGGCGTAACAAAATCTTGCCAACTAAATAAAAAGTTACCCGAATATTCTCCTATTTGGTCGGCTGTAACTGCATATCCAAGATACTCCGACATCATATCCGCTATTACATTTGCATGACCACGTCTTTGCTCATGCGAAAGCATATCGTCGATATGCTCCACGGAAATAAAGTTTGAAGGCTCAAAAGTGTTGTCATCCCAAAAGAAAAATAAAGAAACATCCTGTTCTTTAAAGTATTCTGCATATTCTGGGGCATCAAGCCCGCGTAGCCATATCAAATAGTCCGCAGCTTCTTGTACCCAGTCTGTGGGGGTTATTTCTTGTGAATTATCGTCCGAAGGCATTATAATTTCTCTTATTTCGCTTCTTTTACCTATAAAAATAACCTCAAAATTGTCTGGGCTAATTATAACATTATGGTATTCGAGTTGCTCCTGTGTCGCAAACTCTCTTATAACTCTTTCTATCGGCTGACCTATTCTATGATAATCATAAACTGCGTAGATTAAGCCAAAATCTCTATGCTCCTCAGAAAGAAAATGTGAAATCTCGAAAGGGCTGTCGTTAATTGCTATCCATTCGTTAATTTCATCCAATGTGCCAAGAAAAATTATTTCCACATGTGATGGCTGGACAAAATCCAAGTCATGGATGCTTTGTAGCGATACCATTATTTCGCCATTAGGAAAACCTAAAAGCATATTATGCAATGAATTCGAATCATCGACTGTTGGGCGTTCATCATAACTGCCAGACTCAAAGCCAAATATAAAAATGGGCCAAATGTGCTGTACTGTTTCTAGTTGCTCCTCTATGAAGTTTTGTTCAGGTTCTTGTTGTTCATCCGCACAACCACTAAAAGTTAATACTGCCATAATTGATAATGAAAATACAGCTGATATCAATGGTGTTTTCTTGCGCTTAGTTTTCATAAGATTGCCTCCTAGTTCTAAGATAAATTAATTTCATATAATGAAACCAAAGCACTCCCCTCATTGTTGTCAATGCAGAGAGTGTTGATTTATTCGCCAAAACATATTGCTATGTATCTTGTTTTGCATCGGTTATTAGCTTACCTTAGAGACCTTTGTGTTGCTGTAACAAATCCAGCACTATTTACTACAAAATCAACCCCGCCAGTTTGCCCAGTGTTGTTGCAACGAATGTTAACCCAAGCGCGATTACCCGAACGATCTGCATCAGTAATAACTATAGAGTTCGAATGTAGTCCTGTTCTTGAGAAAAAAACGCTTGTAAATTGCGCATGTCCAATGCTTGGAGTAAAGCTAAATGCTAAATCCGAAGCGATGCCTCTCTGTGTAAGACCTGTGTTGAAAGAGTGCTGAAAAGATCTAGTGCCTCTTTGAGGTGCATCAGGTATATATCTTGGGCTGATATTATTTTCCATTGCCCCAGCATGTTCTTTTGAAACTATCAAAACTCCTATGATTTCACCGTTTGAATCCATATGGAAATGAAAAATACTTTCCTCATCCTCTTGAATGACAATTTGAACATTATCAAGTCGTAGCTCATCAGTATTATTTCCATAAACTGGTAAAGTGCCGACAAACACAAAAACAGCTATCAGCGATAAAACACTTAATTTTTTAGTAATACTTTTGATCATAATTATAGCCTCCCTTAAAATTATTAGATAACTAGAATATGGGTGCGCATCCATATTTTTATACTACCACAAAATATTACTCTTGTCATGTAGCAAATCATGCACGAAAATCGACAAATTTCGTGCATGATTTGCTACATGACAGCAAGGCACTTTTTATGTATAATTTAACAAAGTGTCTGTTTAATCACATATACAAGGAGGTTTTGCGTATGAAAAAGATAAAGTTAAGATTTTTGACGTGGGTTGCAATTTTTATGGTAACGGCAGCCTCTATAAATATTATATTCGTAGAGGCTGCCGAAGCCGATACCTCTCCTGTTTTCTCTCAAGAGAGCATCTCGCCAAGGACACCACCTATAGAAGATGATGATATAACGCGCCCTTGACTCCAGTCGGTGCTTTATATACACTTACCTAAGTCTATGTCAAGTTTGCTCTTGGCATAGACTTTAATTTTCCTTCTTGTACTAAGCATCCCATACATTTCACAGGTATAATATGCCTGCCTTAGGAGTTTTTCACAGGAATCATCATCTTCAATTTCGTGTAAGCAATAAGCTTTATTTAGTGCTATTAGCGGAAGTAGACGTAATGCGCTGATATCAATGCACAATTTCATGCCAATATCGCATAGCTCTATAGCCTCCCTATATCTTTTTGCCAAGCTTAGATATTTTGTAAGATTAAAGATAGCCAGAGGATAATGAGTACCTTTTGAAGCATTATCCATATACCGACTATCAAAACCTCTTTTTAAAAAATACATGAGATTAATAGCTCTATCCAAATCGCCATTGTTTTTATGCATTATAGCTATCATATTGATAATTTCGATATCTGTTTTTGTAAGCAGATATTTTTCTATATCTACTTCATTAAATGTAGGTATAGTTATTTTCACAGCTTCCAAAAGGATGTCAAAAACCCCATCAGGCTCTTTTTTGGTAATTGCATTGCTTGCCTTGGCAACTAAAAGATATTGCTTATATAACTTGTTTCCCTTAAACACTCTATGCATCTCTAGCTTTGTTATCAGTATATCAGCCTCTAAAACCCTCCTTTCCCTTAGATGTCCATTGAGTTCATCCATCATCACCTGAATTTCTGCCGTTTCTTTGTCAACATAAAAGTCTACAAAGGCTTTTGGGTCATAGCCTAGCCTTTCAAACAACATCTCTATGGTCATTTTGCTAGGCATTGTTTTGCCGCTCTCAATTCTTGATAAATGACCTCTATCCAAAATTGCGCCTGCCAATTCATCTTGGGATATACCCTTTTGTTTGCGTAGTCGCTGAATTATTTCTCCAATCAAATATTCAGCCATCAAAAATCACCTCCTCGACTATTTTATTATACCACACAATCTACCGCCACGGCAATTCACCCCATATATCCCGCCCTGGCCATTCCTCCAACATCCTTGAGCGGGTTATCTCATAGTATTCTTGCATATATTCCTCGGGTATTGGCGCGCCAGAGAGCATATGTGTCACGTCTAGCTGCACTTGGCGTATGCGGGCTATTTCATTGCTATTCAAATCCATTTGCGCGCCTTGCGCTAGTTGCTCCAGCGTGTATGTAACGGGGAAGATGGTAAAGTCGCGCCCCTGCACCCATATGGGGGTGTAGCGTGCACCTGTGATGATGGCGCGTTCGCCTTCTACCTTCTCAAAGTCTAGGTAGAAGATTGCGCTGGCTTCGCGGGGTCTGGTGCGCTGGGCGGAGATGAAGTTTGCCATGGAGTATGCTACAAAAGCGCGGCGGACAGAGCCATCTAGCTCTGTGACATATACAAACTCGGCGGGGAGGAGGGTGTGGGGGTGGCTGCTCATTATTATGTCTGCGCCAGATTCTAGCATAAAGTTGATGGTGCGCATCCAATGATACCAGCGTGGGTCGGTGTTTACGTCAAAGGTGTCTCTGTGGTCGCCCATTGTGCCGTAATATTCCAGCCCGATATGGGGCAGTATCACAACAAAGTCTGGGTTTAAAGCCCTTGCGCGAGCTATGGTTTCGGCTATTAGTTCATAATCTATTACGGATTGCCCCACTCTGTCGTGGTATATGTATTTCACCATCCAGTTCATCTCACCGCGACACCACCATGTTTGGTCTAGCATCATGCGCCCATCGGCATCTAGTGATATGGCGTTTGTGGAGTATGTAAAGGCAATAAGGGCAAAAGTTATGCCGTTTACATCCACCATGGTGATGTCATATCGCTCGTCATAGCTTAAAAATGTGCCTGTGTAGGGTATGCCTAGATAATTCAAAGCTTCTATGGTTTGTATTACGCCAGCCGCGCCTGCATCAAAGCTATGGTTGTTGCCTGTGGTTAAAAAGGATATGCCTGCGTTTTGCACCGCCTCTGCTAGGGCTATAGGCGAGCGGAAGAGCGGCCAACCCGCAAAGCCCATTTCTGGTCGGACGATTGTGGTTTCTAGGTTGCCTATGGAAAAATCAGCAGTGGCAAAATGCCTAGAAACATAGCGGAAGGCATGGTTGAAGTCATATACGCCTGGGCTGACACGCGCGGCATTTAACTGCTCTATATGCCCCATAATATCGCCCACAAACGCCATGGTGGCATTATGTACCTGCGGTGGGCGTGGCGGTGTTGGTATTGGTGTAGGCTCTGGGGATATGAGTATATCATCTACTGGCTGAGCCATTGCCAAATCTTGCATTATATCATCGCCGTCTATTGCAATAGTAGGAATAGCACGTATAGCAAGAAAAACAGCAATCGCTGCAAAAATAATAATGGTTACAATAAAAAATACATGTATCGCTTTAATCTTCATAAAGCCACCTCCTGATTTGATTAATTATACACTTTAAAATGGTTATTGACAATGTGCTGTATCCATGGTAAAATTAAACGAAGTACAATCGCTATGTGGTTGACGTTGATTGCGTTTATACCATAGCCGCTGCTTCGTGTAGGCGGTTATTTTTTATGTGGAGGTATGGGTTATGAGAAGTTGCGGAACAGTGGTAATGGGTTTGAGAACGGCTGTTTTAAGGAAAGGGGACGACCTTGTAGACATATGTGTGAGCACACTCTTGGCAGCAGCGGAAAATGAAGGCTTTTCTATAAATGATGGTGACATTTTGGGCGTAACAGAGGCAGTGCTTGCTCGTACGCAGGGCAATTATGTAACGACCCAAGATATAGCAGATGATGTAAATACAAAATTTAGCAGCAACCATATAGGGCTTGTTTTTCCTATTATGAGCCGCAATAGATTTTCTATGATACTAAAAGGCATTGCGCTGTCTGGTAAAAAAATTACTATTCAGATGAGCTATCCATCTGACGAGGTTGGCAATCCTCTTGTATCTATGGAAAAGGTTATTGAAAATGGCATTAATCCTTGGAGCGATGTTTTTACGGCGGATGAGTTTATTAAGATTTTTGGGGAATGCAGACATCCTTTTACCAATGTAGATTATATCGACATGTACAGAAATACAGGCAACACAAGCATCATCCTAGCAAATAACCCAACAGAAATACTAAACCATACAAAGGATGTTTTGGTATGCGACATACACACAAGAGAGCTAACGAAGGGGATATTGCAAAGGGCAGGGGCCAATGTAATATCTCTGGATGAAATACTAAATACAGCGGCAGAGGGCAGAGGATATAATCCGCAATATGGCTTGCTTGGCTCAAATATCGCCAATGAAACACAATTAAAGCTATTCCCACGCGATGCGGATGTGGTCGTAAGCAAGATCCAGGATGCCATTAAGCAAAAAACAGGCAAGACTGTAGAGGTTTTGATATATGGCGACGGCGGCTTTAAAGACCCCGTAGGAAATATATGGGAGCTTGCCGACCCTGTGATTTCGCCTGGCTTTACAAGCGGCTTGGCAGGCTTGCCCGACGAAACAAAGATAAAATATCTAGCAGATAGCAAGTTTGCTGACCTTTCTGGAGATGAGTTGAATCAGGCTATAAAGAACTACCTAAAGCAAGAGGCAGAGGAGTTTGAGAAAGAAGGCACAACGCCACGCAGAATTGTGGATTTGGTTGGTAGCCTTTGTGACCTTACCTCTGGTAGTGGGTCTAAGGGTACGCCGTTTATTTATATTAAGGGGTATTTTGACCATTTGGGGAATGAATAGGTAAAAAAACGAAAAGGCATGACCAACATTTGCCAGTCATGCCTTTTCGTTTTCTTTTTCGTTGTTATAATCCCTATTGGTCTGCCCAATTGTTTGTATCAGAGCCGCTACTACCTCTAAAGGCTTGGTGCTTCTTTCACTATAAAAATACTTAGCCATAACAAAAATCACACCTGTGAATTGAACCAGAATTGCCGCAAAGAAGGATACAAAGACTGTATCGCTTATCTCCTGATTTGAAATCATAAGGATAACAGCAACGACAAACTGAATAATAACAAAAATAAAAATTATCCACATGAATGCTCTGCGCAGTCTTTTCTCACTTTTGTCCGTATTTAGCCAGTCATCGTAAATTCTGTTGCACAGACCAAGTCCCGTGAGGGAATTTTGCTGATGAATTGTATCAGCAAAAGTAGAAGGTTCTGTCTTGTCATACCCTTCCTGCGCATGACCTTCATAATCCTGAACCACCTGCTTATTTTCTTCCCGAACCTTCTCAAGAACGGCTATGTCTTCTTGGTTGGTGTCCGTATTTTTTTCGTTATTCAATTTGCCCATTATCTAAGCTCCAAATTTTTTATTCTATGTTTTATTACATCTTCCGACACATTAAAAATTTCAGACAGCAGCTTCGTGGACTGACCAACCTCATACAGATTTTTTATTAACTTTTCAGGTACTAATAGTTCAGCAGCAAAGGCATTTGCCGAAACTTCGTACTCATCTTTTCCTGAGGAAGAGTTAATATCTCGCGGACGAAAATACGTATCATTATCTTCAGAATGACCTAAACAAAAATGACCGATTTCGTGAGCAAGTGTAAAACGTTGTCGTTTGGCAGATTCGCTTGTATTTGTGTTCATGAATATTGTGTGCTTCCCTTTGTTTTTAAACAAAAACCCCGATACATTGTTATTTCTAATTCTATCAATATTATTAAATTCCTTGCTAAAATCAGCGCGAATAACTCCTATGTCAAGATCATCCAATACTTTTTCCAAATCCGTTACATATTGTCCAGTCCATATTACCCTATCAGCGTCAAAAAGTCTCTCGTAGAGTTTTTTTGCTTCCTTAACTCCGTCAAATTTTGCCATTTCAACGCCTCCTTTTTCAACAGCTTTTTCTTGATGTGATGTTCTAAATTTTCTACTAAAGAGCCATGTTAATCTCATTTTATCACAAACTTTCTTAAAAAGCTAGATTTTTTTAAATATAGTCGCTTAAACCGACTTATTTGGTCATTATGTTCAAATGAATGCAAAAACATACAATGCAAATCATGCTCAACTACATTTATTATGTGTATTCATATTTACGTAGATAAATGTTTTGTTTGCAGTGGCGTTATGACATTGACAAGGCTTGATAAGATATGATAGAATGGCAAAATAGTTGACTGGATAATCATATATTTTACCAGTTGGCAAAAATATCTGTATAAGGATGAAAGCTCCATGAAAATAAATATACCAAAAGGTGCAGCCGACATAATTCAAAAACTAGCTACACGTGGATTTGATGCCTATGTGGTAGGCGGTTGCGTGCGCGATAGCCTTATTGGGCGCGTGGCGGAGGATTGGGATATAACCACAAATGCCCTGCCATCTGACATAAAGGCTGTATTTGCGGGGCGCAAGATGATAGATATAGGTGAGCGGCATGGCACAATTGCTGTAAATGCCACGAATAAATATTATGAGGTGACAACATATCGTATTGATGGCGCATATGGCGACGGCAGGCGACCAGATAGTGTTAGCTTTACAGATAGTTTGCGTGAAGACCTTGCGCGGCGCGATTTTACGATAAATGCTATGGCGTATAGCGACCAGGCAGGCTTGGTTGACTATTTTGGCGGGCATGATGACATAAAGGACCGTGTCATTCGCTGTGTTGGCAATGCTGGCGAACGCTTTGCTGAGGATTACCTTCGCATAATGCGTGCATATCGTTTTGCGGCAACGCTAGGTTTTGACCTTGCACCAGATGTACGTAATGCTGCCATAAATGGGCGGAAAAATCTGCATAATATAGCTGTGGAGCGTGTTCGTGTGGAGCTTATGAAGATGCTTTTGTCCGATGATTTCGATAGGATAGAAATATTTTTGGAGGATTGTGCTGATACGCTTTTCCCTGAAATGGCAGCTCTTGCTGGATATGAGCAGAACAATCCATATCATATCTATGATGTTTTGGGTCATAGTTTGCACGTTTTGCGTAATACCCCGCCTGATGCCGCGTTGCGTATAGCAGCATTGTATCACGATACAGGCAAACTGCATACCAGAGCCATGGATGCTGATGGTATACATCATTTTCATAGTCACGAAGCAGTATCTACTAAGATAGCCGAAAAAGCCCTAGACCACTGGCGTTTTGATAATCATACAACAAGCCGTGTATTGACAATAATAAAGCATCATGGCAATGACTATGGCACAAAAAGGACAGCCATAAAGCGTTTGCTAAATAAATTAGGTACAGATGCTGCTCGTGATGTACTAAATTTTCAAGCCGCTGATAACATGGCGAAAAGCGATAGGGCTAAGGGGCAAAAGCTACAAGATGTGCTGACCGCAAAGGCTCTGCTAGAAGAAATAATAGCCGCTGGTGAGCCTGTGAAGATAAGCGACTTAGCAATAACAGGGCGCGATGTGATGAGGGAGCTAGGCATAGCCCCTTCGGCTGCTGTGGGAGAGCATTTGCAATATCTTATGGAACAGGTGATTGAGAAGCCAAGCACGAATACCTATGAAAATCTGGTTGAATTGTTGAAAAACCCTCGTTGAAAAATTCTAAGGAATATTAAAAATATTTTATAATTCCTATTGACTTACTAGGAATTAAATGTTATAATATTCTCAAGTCAATTTTAAAACGGAGGTAATACTATGAAGATGCTTAAAGAATTCATATTTAACAAAATAGGCGCAAACGCGAAAAGAGGTCAAGAGCTTATGGATGTTGTTAATGAAAGTATGAGATACTGCCCGACATCTTGCGTAGGGCAAGAGCATAGAGCAGTTATTAGCAGCAAATGGGCAACCGTTGCGCTATTCCACTATTAGGACGGAGGGTTATGATGAAAACATTTAAGGAAGCAATGGTAAACAGAAGAAGCATACATGCTTTGAAAAATGAGGAGGTTATCTCCAAGGACAGGCTTATGGAAATTGTTAATGATAGTGTTAAATATAGCCCGACGGCATTTAATGCACAGGAGCAAAGAGCAATAGTGCTTTTGGGCGAAAAGAACAGTTGGTTTTGGGCTATGTTAAAAGAAAAGTTGCGCGCTATAGTTCCAGCGGATGATTTTTCTGCCACAGAGGCGCGTATTGATGGCTTTGCGGGCGGCGTTGGCACTATCCTGCTCTACCAAGATGCTGATATTGTCAAAGGTCTTCAAGAGCAATATGCCATATATGCAGACAACTTTCCTATTTGGGCGCAACAAGCTAGCGGTATGCTAAAATATGTCCTTTGGACCAATCTCTCGGATGAGGGCTATGGGGCAAGTCTGCAACATTATTCGGAGCTTATAGAGGAAGATGTTCGCAAAGAACTGGGTGTAGCCGATTCTTGGAAGATGGTAGGTCAGATTCCTTTTGGCGCACCTAATCAAGAACCACATGGCGAAAAAGCTTTCGAGCCTATTGAAAAGCGGGTTCTTGTATATAGTTAAAGGAGGTAAATATGATTAAAACTTACTTAATGTTTAATGGCAACTGCATGGAAGCTATGGAAAGATATGTGAGCATCTTTAAAGGTAAAGTTAATTTTGCAATGAAATATCCTGATAATTCTGATAAAGTTTATCATGCAGAGCTTGATATATTAGGTTCAACTATTTTGTGCTGTGATTCTGAGGAAGAAAGTGTAAATAATAATATGTTTATTAGCATTTGCCTAAAGGCTGATGAGTTGCAAAAGGCTTGGGATGCCTTAGCGGAAGGTGGCAAAATAAGATATGACCTGCAACCTGCGGACTTTACAGAATTACATGGCTCATTAAAAGATAAATATGGAGTAAATTGGATGTTTTCGGCGGAGCATTAGGACTTTCTAGTTGCAAAAAACCATAGGTCGGATAAGCATCCGCCCTATGGTTTTTTTGGTTTACTTGCTTACTATCGATTGCATTTCAATATACCCACGCCAGCCCCAAGGCTTTAACTGCATTTTCGGAGCAAGCTCTGGTGCATATTTGTATCCATAGACCTCTGGATTGAATTTGCTTATGCGCTCCAAGCATATGCCTATCGCTTTGTCAAATTCTGCATCGCTATAAGGTTCGCCTTGAAAAACAAGAAGTTTGCAGGGTTCTAGGTCTATTACATCAAATCCATTCGGGATTTCCCCTGCATAGTTAGCAGAAACTTCAACCCCATGAGCATAGATGCCTGTTCCTTCTGGTCTCATGTTTCTGGGTAGCCACAATCCCACTGGCTCATAAAGAGCTTCTTTGATTTCGCTTAGAACATCCCATACCGCGGAATCATCACTTTTGCCACCACCTACCTCTTCACAATAAGAAAAATAGTCATCTGCTTTCGTGCTGCGCTTGAGGATGAGCTTTCGTGCAGGGCACTCAATAATCTGTGTAAAAATCACTGCTGTTTCATTCATGTTGTCTACCTCCGTATTTGTTTTAGAACGGTCGAGATAACGGCGCGGTATCAGCCAGCCCTCAGGCAGCGGATGGCTTGCATATTTCTTAGGAGAAATGCCAAATCCGTTTGCAAAAGCTCGTGTAAAGCCCTCGTGGCTATCAAAAACAAAATCTAGGGCAATATCTAGCACTTTTTGCTTGCCTTCTCGCAAAGCATGTGCGGCGGCGGTCAGGCGTTTGTGGCGTAGGTATTCAAAAGGAGAAAGCCCTGTTTCTTCTTTGAATATCCGTGCCATATGGTATTGCGAATAGCCAGCCGCTTTCGCCAAATCGCTTGCCGTAATGGTTTCTTGGATATGCAAAGTGATGTATGACTTTATCCTTGCTATTGCCGCTGAGGTTTCGTTTGATTTTTTTGCATCGTTATCTCGCCCCTTCAAAATAAAATATAGAGGGTTTTGGCTAGTATTTCTTGACTTTAAACGCTATAAAAAGAGGGCAGAATCATCCGCCCTCTGGTTTTGTATGAAATTTCTACTTGTGTACCTGCTCCCAGCAGATATCGCCAATAAACGGTACTTTTACAGCCTGACCCTTGTATGCCATAAACATTAGGTATATCCAAGCAAGGAAGGTTACAAATCCAATAATGCCGCTAACAAGACCAAAGACTAGAGGTCCCAAAATTGGTATCCATGTAAACCAGCCCAGCACCATCATCACCAGAAATAGCGGTAAAAACAACACAGTGGATTGCAATGCCGCAAAGCGAACGAATTTGTTTTCTCTTTCTGTGATTAGGATGACTATGCCACTGATAAATATGCCTAGGTAGGCAAGAGCCGCCGCCATATTTTCATTTAAGCCAAATACAGATTTGTTCATAGTTTTATACCTCCTGATTTTAAATCCTTTATGTGATTTCTAATATAATATACGCAGGCGGCATATCTTTGTCTGCTAATTTTTAAAAAATTTTATTGTAGTTGATTTAGGCGTGTTTGTGCCGCATTTACGCGGTTTGTGCCAGGGAAATCATCAATAACTCTTTGATAATGATAGCGCGCAACAGCAAACTCCTCTTGAATTTCCGCAATTCGCCCTAAATAATAAAACACATAATGCCCTACCTCAGAATCAGAAGGATTTGGACGCGAAACAATGAGATTTGCGGCTCGCTCTAGGTTCTCACGAGCTAGGTCATAGTTACCCGTGTTAAATAGGGTTTCGCCTAGTTGATAATAGTTTTCCTCAACTATAGGCGTAGCCCTATGGCGTACATAGTTGTATGTCGATAGCGCATCTACATCGGACGAAAGCCGTGCCACATCTACGTTTTCGAGAGCCGACAGAGCCTCGCGTGCTTGGTCGCGTGTTAGGTAGGCATGGGCAGTATTTACCCAATTCACATTTTGCAGATTATCTATAAAATTTTCTTGGTCAGCGGATAGTCGTCTATAATCATCTAGCTGTTCATTAAGACTTGCGATGGTTTCGTCGCGGTCTGATATCTGGCTAGCATGGGTGGTTTGTCTGGTGCTAAGTTCGGTAGAAAGCCTTTCAGACTCCGATAGACTTTCCTCCAGATATGATGGTAGCACAAGCACGAACATAAACAAAAACATAGCCCCAAGACCCGCAACAAAAAGCAAGATGCCTGAAATATGCGATGTTCTCGGCATAGCCCTTTGGCTTTGTACAGCAAAGGGGTTTTGCCTTTCGCTTTTTTGTTGTGCTATGGATTTTTCGCTTGCATTTGATTGTGCAGAGCTTTTTTCCGTATCGTCAACCTGTATTTTTAATCGCTTGGCTGCAGGCACTTTCTTTTGGTATATTTCACGATAATATCGTCTAGCAAAAGGGTTTCCAACGTCTATCATTAAAACGCGTTCCACCAAGACTCCCGCTCTTTGTCTTTCGCCTGTCATCATATAGCAAAGTGCTAGCAAATTGAGCGCATCTACGAAATTAGGATTAATTTCTATGGCACGTTTTAGGCGTATTACAGCCAAATCCTCACTACCCTGATTCATGTAGTGCAGAGCCTCGTTATAATTATGCAATCCGTCCGCATAACTTTCCAAAAGCGGTATATCATCTTGAAAATCTAGTATATAGTCCTTTGCGAGGTTTTCATCCGCGCCATAGTTGGAGCTGATAACCCATTCACGTAGAGCCTCGCCAATACGTCCCGTAGCATGATAACAAAGCCCTAAAAGATTTCGGGCTTTTATGTTCTTTTTATTTATTTGTAGGGCAGATGTCAGCTCTTCGATTGATGCCGTGAGATTGCGTGCCTTGGCCAATTCCAGCCCTCTATCATAATGAGCATCCGACATATTCCGCGATTTAATAAATAGCGGCATATTTATGCTGCAGTATTCACAGGTGATATCGTGGGCTTCTGCCGTTTGGCGGCCGCCGCATCTTGGGCAATCCATATGTATTGCTTCCATATGCATCAATCCCTTTCTCTTTCAGGTATTTCAGCCTTTGTGGATAAATATTGCAAAAGCTCCAAGATATCTTTAACATCGTTATTGCCAACGCGGTCTTGCAAATCATCCACTTCCAATACAGGTTTAAACTTTTTTAGCTCTTCTTCAAAATTAATCATGCCTAGCACAATCCTTCCTTTACAAAGCTACGCAAATCGCCTATCAAATACAGCGACCCCGAGCAAAAAATAACACCATTTTTATTATCTGTGATTTCTATGGCTTTTTGCAATGCCATATGACAATCATCCTCAATATGCATATCCTTTGGAGCATCCCTGCCAAGCACCTCGGCAAGCGCGGCTGGTGTGGCGGCTCTAAAATCATATTTTGGTTTTGTAAAAACAACTTTTGAGGCGGGCGATACGAGCGTTTTCACAACTTCATTGTATTCCTTATCTTCCATAATGCCCATAACAAGGGTAATTTCTTTATCCGCAAACAGTGTTTTCATGCTGTGTGCGGCGGCTTGCGCACCTTGAAGATTATGTGCACCCTCTAGTATTATCACAGGGTTTTCATTGACAATTTCCATTCTACCTGGCCAATATACCTTTGATAGACCACGCTTTATGTGTTCCGCATCAATGCTTATGCCGACATCCCTTAGGGCAACCGCCGCCGCCATTACAACGCTGGCATTTTGCAACTGATGTTGTCCTACAAGGTTTAGCTCTATGTTTGCAGTTCCAAAATATTCATGATATATGCTAAAGAATGTCGCTTGCGGGGTGGTTTTGGACACTTTTAAGTCAATATCCCTCGCACTATGTATTTTAGCATTTTTTGACATCGCAATGTCCGCAATTATATTATACACCAAATCATCATTGGGGTACAATACCACAGGGCAATTTTCTTTTATTATGCCCGCCTTTTCCGTTGCTATCAGCTCTACAGTATCTCCAAGTATTTCCATATGGTCCATGCCTATGGACATAATAACGGATAAAAGCGGTGATTTTATCACATTTGTTGAATCCAGCCGTCCACCGATGCCTACCTCTAGCAGGCATATATCTACTTGCTTTTGCTGAAAGTAAATAAAAGCAACAAGGGTTAAGATTTCAAAATAACTAAATGTATCGTTATCACCAAATATCGCGCGGCTTACCTCAACCACTTTGCTAATGCATTCGGCAAAATCACTATCGCTTATCATCTCGTTGTTTATGGTAAATCGCTCGTTGAAAACCTCAAGATGCGGCGATATAAAGCAGCCTGTCTGCAACCCTGATTCTCGCAAGATAGCCGCCATCATAGCGCAAAAGCTACCTTTGCCATTTGTGCCTGCTACATGTATTATTTTTAGGTCATCTTGTGGGTTGCCCAAAAGCCCCAGAGCCTGCGACATGGCCTCCAACCCCTTTTTCTTGCCATTGCCGTAACTTTCCAGCAGATATTGCTGGGCGGTCTCTATAGTCACTATTATCATTCCTTTGTTTAGATTATTGCACAACCAATTCTACAAAATGTATCCGCGCAATCAGTTGACTACCAAAAAATTCCTGCAACTCAATCAAGATTTCATCGGTCACAACCTCAAGGCCGTTGATGACCGCCAGCTGCTCAAATGTAGTTTGGCGCAGCACATTTGCAATGATATTCCCAATTTCAGCTTCTCGTTCAGCAAAGGTCATTATGATATCTCTGGCTTCGTTTGAATTGGCATTATCCACAATTATTTCTACGTCCACACGAACAATGCGCTCGTCATTATTGCTTCCCGACGAGCTCGTCGTTATTCTAATGCCACCTCCAACACGATATGGGCTTTCTGTAACAATGCCTCGACCCAGCTCAAATTGGTCGGCAGATGTCCACCATGCCTCAGTGATTGCATAATTAGCACTATCAAGCTCCTCTAAAGCAATATCGCCAGTTAGAATGGTAAGCATGGCCACAAAAGCAGCAAGTCCCATCTTCATAGTTTTCATGATACCTCCCCGTGACTTGAAACCGCTACTTTAAGGCTCGTAATTGCTGCTCCACAGCCGCCAACATTTCCTTATATTTTCTCTCTTTTTCCTTTTCCTCTTCCACCACATTAGCAGGTGCTTTATCCGTAAAGCAAGTATTATTTAGCTTTGCCGTTACGCGTCCTACTTCTTTTTCTAGCTTCTCAATTTCTTTTGCCAGCCTTGCTTTTTCCTTCTCGATATCCACAAGCTCCGCAAAAGGCATGAAGATTTCTGCGCTAGGGATTACGATGGATACGGCATTATCATCAATGCCCGCTTTGCTTGGCTGTACAGCAACCTCTGATGCCGATGCTAAAGCCATAATGTATTTATCACAGCTCTTGAAAATATCGCGCAAAGCAAGGTCGCCTGTCACCACAAACACCTTTGCCTTGCGGCTTGGCGGCACATTCATATTTGCCCGCGCATTACGTATGGCGCGTACCGCCTCTTTCACATGCTCTATCTCGGTTTCCTCTGCGGCAAAATTGTAATTTTCGTCGTATTTTGGCCATTCGGACACCATTATACTAGCATCGCTGCCCAATGTTGTATAGATTTCATCCGTTATGAATGGTATAAATGGGTGCAACAGCTTTAACCCTGTTTTCAGCACATAGGTTAGTGTCCACAAAGCCGCATCACGGGTGGGGTCTTCGGCATTATAAAGGCGCGGCTTTGCCATCTCTATATACCAATCGCAAAATTCGTCCCACATAAAGCTATAGACCTTATCGGCGGCTACACCAAGTTCGTAGTTGTCTATATTTTGTGTAACGTCTGCCGCCATCTTGTTTGCTAACGATATTATCCATCTATCGGCGGCGGTTAGGTCTTCAATATCAGCATTAGGCGGTGTATCACCAAGATTCATCATGATAAATCGTGCGCTATTCCATATTTTGTTTAGGAAGTTGCGGGCTTGCTCCACTTTGTCATCATAAAGGCGAAGGTCACCCCCAGCGGAGTTGCCTACAATCAACGAAAAACGCAAGGCATCCGCGCCATATCTCTCCACATAATCTAGGGGGTCTATGCCATTTCCAGCGGATTTACTCATTTTGCGCCCTTGCTCATCACGCACAAGACCGTGTAGAAATACATCTTTAAAAGGCAATTGGTCAGTAAACTCAAGCCCAGAAAACACCATGCGTATAACCCAAAAGAACAGTATATCAGGGGCTGTACATAACACATTTGTGGGGTAAAAATATTTTAACTCTTCTGTTTCTTTTGGCCAACCAAGAGTGGAAAATGGCCATAAAGCCGAAGAAAACCAAGTGTCCAGGCTATCTTCGTCTTGCACAAGATTTGCGTTGCCACATTTTGAGCATTTGTCTGGTGTGGTTTTTGCCACTGCAATTTCGCCGCAATCACAATAATATGCAGGTATGCGATGCCCCCACCAAAGCTGGCGGGAAATACACCAATCCCTGATATTTTCTAGCCAATGGGCATATACTTTGCCAAAGCGAGAAGGTACAACGCGTAACTTTTCGTTTCTATACGCATCAAGCGCAGGTTTTGCAAGCGTTTCCATAGCCACAAACCACTGTAGCTTTATAAGCGGCTCTACTACACTGCCACAGCGGTCATGCTCACCTACAGCGTTTACTATATCTTCTTTTTTTACAAAAAGCCCATGCTCCTCAAATTCAGTTATAATGCGCTTTCTGGTGTCATAACGGTCAAGCCCTTCGTAACATCCGCCATTTTCATTTATCGTCCCATCGTCATTCATTATATTTATCAGCGGTAGATTATGCCGCTGACCAATTTCAAAGTCGTTAAAGTCATGTGCTGGTGTTATTTTCACCATACCCGTGCCAAAATCTATTTTTACATAATCATCCGCAATAATAGGGATTTCTCTGTCCAGAATAGGCATGATGGCGATTTTGCCTACTAGGTGGGTATATCGCTCATCATTTGGATTTACAGCTATTGCAACGTCGCCCAGCATAGTTTCTGGTCGTGTGGTTGCAAATTGAACAAAGGTATCTGGCATATCTTTTACAGGGTATTTGAAATGCCAGAAGCCAGCCTGCTTTTCTTCATGCTCAACCTCAGCATCAGAAATGGTTGTTTGGCATTGCGTACACCAGTTTATTAGCCTTTCGCCACGGTAAATAAACCCTTTTTTATGTAGGCGCACAAAAACCTCAAGCACTGCATCCGACAGGCCCTCATCCATGGTAAAGCGCGTGCGCTCCCAGTCACAACTACAGCCCAGTTTATGTAGCTGATTGATTATGGTAGAGCCATACTTGTCATACCAGCCCCAAGCGCGTTCCATAAAGCCATCGCGCCCCAAATCCAACTTGCTTACGCCATCTTTTGCCATGTCCTCTACAATTTTTACCTCTGTGGCGATGGCGGCATGGTCTGTGCCTGGCATCCAAAGTGCGTTATAACCCTGCATACGCTTTGTGCGTATCAGAATATCAATCAAGGTGTTGTTTAGCGCGTGACCTATGTGTAGCTGTCCTGTGATGTTTGGGGGTGGTATCATTATGGTGTATGGTGTTTTGCCCTCGTCCACTTTGGCATGAAAATGCCCTGCCGTTAGCCAGTTGGCATACAGCCTGTCTTCTACATTTTTTGGGTCATATCTTGTGTCTAGTTCTTTTTTCATAACTCATCCCTCAATATAAGTTCTTTTTATCTAAATCACCCCAAAGGGTTTCACCTTGCAAGGACGGCCGCCCCCGCATCATTCACAGCTGATATTAACATAATCATTCCGCCGCAAGCTCTATGCTCCCCCCATCATCCACAAAATCTTCTTCTTTAAGCACATCATCCATGGCCGTTGTGCCATCTGCCCTGTCCGCATTTAGTATACGGTCGGCTTTTTCCACATATTCTTCTATAATTTTGTTGATAGTGTCTGCATCGCGCTTATTTTCGCGCAAATTCATCAGCCCATCCCATATCTGTGAACTGCGCACATCTAGGCGTTCCAAGCTCTTTTCTATGAGGTTTTTTTCGCGATGCAGTTCTTGATAAAACTGCTTTTTATCATCCAGATTCAGCGTTGCCGCAAATTTTTCTATAGACGAAAATCTAGCCTCTATACCCTTATCTTTCAAGAAAAAGCCTATGGCAGCCTCTGTTTGCGACATTATATTGCGCAAACTATCAAGCCGTTTTGTAAGATGCTTGTAATGTCCGAAATCCGTAAGATTATTAGCAAGCATTTCGCTGTTGCGTACGCGGAATTTTCTATACTCGTAGTTTAGGTAGTTGGTGAAATGTGCATATACGGCATTTTTCTTATTAAGTAGCTCCACTGCCTTGCTTTGTTTTTTTGCATTTAATGCCAGCTCATACCTTAATCGGTTTCGTAGGGCATACAGCAAAGCGGAAATAATAACAACCACAATAAGCATACTAGAAAGCACAAGCATTGTTTGTATATTTTGAAAGATATACAGATACACCATAACAAGAGCCATGCCTCCAAAGAAAAATACAAGAGCAATAGAAAATTTATATACAAAATCTATGGCATTTCTTAGTCTTTCGCGCTCATGAGCAAGCACCATTTTTTCGCCTTCCAGATAGCCTATATCTTGCTTAAACATGCGCTGGCGTTCTTCCGCAAATTTTATCTCTGGCAAATCCGCTGTCGCTTCTTCTTCCATACGCTCCATGCGCACCAAGTTTTTATCAAAGCTCGTGACCTGATATTTTAGCTGATTAGAGTCCTTTGCTAGAGCGGTATAGCTTGCAAGCATGTCCTTTAGGTCGTCCACCTCTTCATCTGTTAGCTTGCCATAGCATTCGACCTCAGCCATGCGCTCATCAAGTGCTGCTAGGCGGTTTGTTAGCATAATGCGGTCAGAGACAATGTCCAACGCCTCGTCACATAGCCGCACAGCAGAAACCACGCCAATCTTGCCTTCCTTTTCGCCATGGCGCAAAAAGCCCTCGAAGCGGCTTTTGCGTTCCACCACCTCTTCTTTCTTGAAGGGGTACAGCTTGTTTATAGCATCCACCATTCTGGTGACAAAGCCTACTTTTGGTTTCTTTTTATCTAGTTTCATGTTGCCCATAGCCATGAAATCACCTATCCTTATACTTCATGCTCGCCTGTATGCCTGTGTTGTCTTGATATTTGCCTTTATACGGCACATAGTCGCCCTCAATTTTATGATAATATATCTGGCAGATGCGCTCGCCTGCGTATATTCGTACAGGATGCAGACAATGTATTTCCAATGTCCAATAACCCTTAAAACCTACATCGCCAAAGCCCGCCGTGATATGTATGCTTATACCTAACCGCCCCATGCTACTACGCCCTTCTAACATGGGTACATAGCCTAGGGTCTCTGTATGCTCTATTGTGCGACCAAGATATAGCTTGCCTGGCTGTAGCACATAGCCTTCTTTAGGGATAACAATTTCCTTTGTAGCACTTGGTTGGCGCATATCTAGCACTTCATCTTCATAGACCACCAATGTATCCGCTAGGCGTAAATCATAGCTATTTGGCCCTACCATATCTGGCACAAAAGGCTTTATAATTATCTCCTTGCCTTCCTCCGCTTTTTTCGCAATCTCTAACCCTGATAATATCATATTTCCCTCCTGTTTTCAATTCTTTTTACCAAACCACAACACATGGCTACTATGCTCAACGACGGATTGTTGCTCACATGTAGCCAGATAATTTTCCATGTAGTCAGCAAGCTCTTTGCTTGTAGCAATACCGAGCTTTCGTTGCAGGGCTTGGTCCAGCTTATCTATGCCTATATTTGCAATCTTTGTAATTGGAAATTTGCCCATGAGGGTCTGCGCTTCACCAGCTTCCATTGCATAAAACATGCCCAATCTATCAGTTTTCATTGCATCTACCAAATCGTCAAGTGCCGCTGTTCCCTTGACAGACTTTGTGATATGCGTAGCATCACGATTGATATAAGAAAAAACGAAAATACCGCCAGATTTTAACACACTCAAGCATTCCGCTACACATCCTTCGCGCTCCACCAAATAAAAGAGGTTGTGAAGCGCACCCAAACACAAAACCGCATCAAAACTTTCCATTTTGAATGCAGATAAATCTATTGCATATTCGCCACTTGCGTACTTTTCTAGCGAATTAAAAACGGTGACTTCATGCCCTTGCTCCATCAGGTAGGGGGCATATTCGCTCTCTCCCTCACTGATATATAGGATGCGGCTACTAGGCGGTAAGAGTTTATTAAAATAATGTGTGGTGACCAAAACGTCTATGCTCATGTTTTCCTCCTGATTTTTACACCTTTTTGCCAATCCATAAGGCATTGGGACTGTGGCCAATGATGGACGGTTGCTCGCATGTAGCAAGATGATATTCCATATAGGCATCAAATTCATCTTCATCAGCAGAATTAATCCAATCTGCCAAAGGATAGCGCAACCCATTGGTGCCTATGTCTACTATTTTTGTTAGTGGAAATTTAGTTACCAAAGCATCCGCTTCCCCAAAATCCATTCCATAGAACACACCGCTTTTGCCTGTTTTTATCACTTGTATCAAATCTCGGACTTTATATCCATCTTCACGCCCAAGGTCGGCAATATACGCTCCATTGCGGTTTATGTACGCAAAAACAAATATACCGTTAGTTTTTAATACCCTCAAACATTCTGCCACACATTTTTCTCTTTCCAGAGGGTCAAAGATATGATACAACGCACCCATGCATAGCACAATATCAAAACTACCCTCATCAAACCGTGATAAATCAAGCGCGTTCGCAGCCTCTATGCCCTCTAGCTTATCAGCATACGGCTTGGCTTTCATAATATTAACATGCTTGTCCAGCAAATCGCAAGCAAAAACATCATACCCTTTGTTTGCCAGATAAAATGCGTATTCGCCAGTACCAGCGCATACATCCAAGATGCGACCACCTTTAGGCAAAAGCTTATCAAAATAATGTATGGTTGTTAGAAATTCTATTTTATGACCATTACTGCGCCATAACCGCCCATCCTCTTCGTAGTTTTCTTCATAATGGGTTTTTAACTTGTTGTTCATATGTCATACCCCCAAATTTCAATATCATTCATTCTTTTTCTTCTTCAACGCCTTCTTCAAATACTGCCCCGTGTAAGACTTCCTGCTCTTCGCCACTTCCTCTGGCGTGCCGCATATCACCACAGTTCCACCCATATCGCCGCCTTCTGGCCCAAGGTCTATAATATGGTCGGCAGTTTTTATAACATCTAGGTTATGCTCTATCACAACCACGGTGTTGCCGCCATCTGTTAGCTTTTGCAGTATATCTACGAGCTTATGCACATCCGCCATATGCAGACCTGTTGTGGGTTCATCTAGCACATATATTGTCTTGCCTGTATTGCGTCGGCTTAGCTCTGTAGCAAGCTTTACGCGCTGTGCCTCGCCCCCAGATAGGGTGGTGGAGGATTGACCAAGTTTTACATAGGATAACCCCACATCATGAAGTGTCTGTATTTTTTCGCGCAATCTTGGCAGATTTTCAAAAAATTCCAATGCTTCATCCACTGTCATGTCAAGCACATCTGCTATGGTCTTGCTTTTATAGCGCACCTCTAACGTCTCCCTATTATAGCGTTTGCCATGGCATATCTCACATGGCACATGTATATCTGGCAAAAAGTGCATTTCTATTTTTATCATGCCGTCGCCATTACAAGCTTCGCAACGTCCACCCTTCACATTAAAGCTAAACCGCCCTTTTTGGTAACCGCGTACCTTTGCTTCTGGCGTTGCCGCAAAAAGGTCACGCACAAGGTCAAAAAGCCCTGTGTATGTGGCGGGATTGCTTCGTGGGGTGCGCCCTATTGGGCTTTGGTCTATATTAATTATTTTGTCCAGATACTCTTGCCCGCTAAGCTCTTCATGTTTGCCAGGCTTTATTTTCGCACGGTTTAGGTCGCGCGCCAATCGCTTATACAAAATCTCATTTATCAAGCTGGATTTTCCGCTGCCAGACACGCCAGTTACGCAAACAAGCATTCCAAGCGGGATTTCTATGTCAATGCCCTTTAGATTATTTTCTGCAGCACCCTCTATTCTAAGGGCTTTGCCGTTTTTAGCGCGCCTTGTCTTAGGCACTTCTATTTTTTTCCTGCCACTCATATATTGCCCTGTTGTTGAGTTTTCATCCTTCAAAATGCCCTCGATAGTGCCATTGTACACCACCTCGCCGCCATATGCACCAGCACCAGGACCTATGTCTACAATATGGTCGCTCTCTAGCATAGTATCTTCATCATGCTCCACCACAATTAGGGTATTACCCAAATCGCGAAGGTGTTTCAGAGTTTTTAGCAGTTTATCATTGTCGCGCTGATGTAGCCCTATGCTAGGCTCGTCCAAAATATATACCACGCCAACAAGCCCAGAGCCTATCTGGGTAGCTAGGCGTATGCGCTGTGCCTCGCCGCCAGAAAGTGTTCCCGCAGAGCGCGCCAAAGTAAGATAATCCAGCCCTACGTCAACCAAAAACCCAGCGCGAGCCTTGATTTCTTTCAAGATACGCTCAGCTATTGTGGCGTGCATGGGCGAAAGTTCTAATGCCTCAAAAAACTTATTAAGACGTACAACAGGCATGGTGGATATATCCGCAATATTTGTGCCGCCAACTGTCACCGCCAATATCTCTGGTCTTAGGCGTTTGCCTTCGCATGTATCGCATTCTATATTTGTGATATAGCCCTCATATTGTTGCTTGCTCCATTCGCTACCCGTTTCTTTGTAGCGGCGGGCTAATGTAGGTATGATGCCTTCCCAATGATGCATATATACCCTTGGCTCGCCGCGTGTATCATTGTAATTTATAGGGAAAACATCGCCATCGTTTCCATATAGAATTATGCGACGCGTTTCTAGCCCTAACTTTTTAAATGGTGTTGTTAAGCTAAATTTATAGTGTTTTGCCAAATGCGTAATAATATTTCCGCCCCATGTGCCTGTGTTGCCCGCCTGATTAAAGCCAGGGGCAACAATAGCTCCCGCCGCAAGAGAAAGGTCGGGGTTTGGCACAATAAGCTCAGGGTCAAACTCCATCTTAAAGCCAAGCCCGCTACAGTCAGGGCAAGCCCCCTGCGGGTTGTTAAAAGAAAACATGCGCGGCTCAATCTCAGGCAAGCTCACGCCATGGTCAGGGCAAGAAAAATTCTGCGAAAAGCTAAGGTCTTTTTCGCCATTAACATCCACAATCAATATACCGTCCGAAAGCCCCATCACAGTCTCCACAGACTCCGAAAGCCGCTTTTGCACGCCCTCTTTCACCACAAGCCTGTCCACCACAATCTCTATGCTGTGCCGCTTGTTTTTGTCTAGTTTTATTTCATCTGCTAGCTCCTGCACAGTGCCGTTTATGCGTACGCGCGTAAAGCCATTGCGCTTAGCATCTTCTAACAGCTTTGTATGCTCACCTTTGCGCGCACGTACCACAGGGGCAAGCAATTGTAGGCGCGTGCCTTCATCCAGCATCATTATTTGGTCTACAATTTGGTCTACTGTCTGTTTTGTAATTTCGCGCCCGCACTTAGGGCAATGTGGTATGCCCACCCGCGCAAAAAGTAAGCGCAGATAGTCATAAATCTCCGTAACCGTACCTACAGTAGAGCGCGGGTTTTGGTTTGTGCTTTTTTGGTCTATGGATATGGCGGGCGAAAGCCCCTCAATCGAGTCCACATCAGGCTTTTCCATCTGCCCAAGAAACTGGCGGGCATAGCTGGATAAGCTCTCCATGTACCGCCGCTGCCCTTCGGCATATAACGTCTCAAAGGCAAGTGACGACTTGCCGCTGCCCGAAACCCCCGTAAGTACCACCATTGCGTTGCGCGGTATCTCCAAATCTATATTTTTTAGATTATTTTCTCTTGCGCCTTTTATTATGATTTTGTTTTGTGACATATCAATACTTAACCTCTCTTATCTCTCCCAAACTATATGGCCATTAATACCATTTTCCTCATAAAATTCAAGAGCCTGTGTTGATAGTTTCAGCAAATCTTTATCATCAAACTCTTTAGCGTATTCATAGAAGCGCAAGAACATCTTCTTGCCTATTTCCGCTGGTTCAAGACCCTTTATCATAACAGCATGTACATCACAAAGCGTTTGCCCATTTTGAATAACAACTTCCACTCCATCTACAGTACCTTTTCCACACATAACGCATTTGAAGTTATCGCGCCTAAAAATTTCATCTTTTCCCACGTTATAAACGACTTCGCTAGGTAACATCAAATTCCTTCTTTCATGTGAATTATCCACATAAATCTAACTTGTAGGTTTAGCTTTATCTTAATCTCATTATTCTCTCTATAAATTGTGCAATATCCATGCCTCGTGCTGCTCCCTCTTTCAAGTCGTGTATTTGCGAGCAAATATCCTTTAAACGCATCCCTATTGTAAATATGATAAGCCAGAACATCGCCATCTTTTTTAACAATTATATATCCACCCGTAGCCGCATCCGTGCCGCTCCATTTTTTTGACGGTGTCATCCCTAATGCAAAGGCACAGAGCATCTCGCTAATCTTGTGCCTGTAATATTCTGGAGTCAGTGATAGAGGGTTAATCTCACAAAGATGCTCAACAAGACTAGAGCAGTCATTTATTCTATTAACATAGTAGCCTAATAACATTTCTGCAACAACTTTCGGCATCTGACTATCAATTAATGTTAAATTGCTTTTAAAATTAACATTATCTATATCTTCAAAAGCCAAAACACCCCCTAAATCATTAATGCGTGCCATTCTATCGACAAGCTTTGTTGGAGTGTTGATGGCATTAATCTCTTCAATATGCGTTTCATCAAGCCCCTTTATAGTAAACACAAAGTTTGTTGCCGCTGTTGCATTTAGTAATGTCGGCGAACTACCAAGGTCACTTTTGATGCTAAAGCCTACAATGTTTTGATATCCCGTCAATATATCATGTGATTGAATCAATATGTCCTCTTTGCTTGTAGATACCTTTAGCTTATTAACGAAGATGCTACGTACAAACTCTTCTATGTCAGGGATTAAGAATGCCCTTTCTCCCCCAGAATTAATCTTATGAAAAAGCTTCTGCGACATATCTTCAAATTCGTGCATGGCTTTGCTCATTATACATTCATCATTCAGATAGATTTCAATTTGTGCCCCATCATTATTTGGCAGGTATTTGTATATTTGACCCGCTATCTCTTCACGCAAAATTTTGATTATCGGAAAATACATATCACTGATGGGCAGAAGTTTTTCGTCGGCAGCATTTAATCTGCCATCAGCCAGAAGGCGCAATAAGACATATATTTCTGACCATTCGCCTTTATTCCCTTTCATTGTTTCGCCGCCTTTCGTTACTTTCTAGCACCTTCTTTATTCCTTTTGCAATTTCTCTTATGAGCGGAACAGTAACCGAGTTTGCTAACTGCTTGTAAAGGTGTACATTTGCCACAGGCAGCTTATAGCTGTCAGGAAAGCCTTGCAACCTTGCCCATTCTCTGGGTGTCATCTTGCGTATACCTTCTTTATTGACTTCACCTTTTATATTAGTGGTAGGAACAAGATTCGTTTGACGCTTATCAATTAAGAGATTTCGTTCTCTGCCCATGCCTCCGCACACTATAGCACCTGCAACTCCATTCATATCACGTATTTCATAGCCGAAGCCGTTTCCCTTAGATTCATGCCTGCTTCTATGTCTCCTAAGACACTCCAAATACACATCGCTAAGATAATATTTTGCCTCGACAGGCTCTTTTTCTATAATGTTTATAATCCGTTTGCTTGTATCCGTTTGCTCAGGAAAATCAAAACTTGTGGCATCAATATCGTTTCTAAAAGCAACAACATAAATTCGTTCACGATTTTGTGGTACACCAAAATCTTTGCTATTAAGAATCTTTTCAAACACTGTATAACCCATGCTTTCAAGCGTACTTTTTATTGTTTTGTATGTTCTGCCTTTGTTATGAATAAGCAGACCTTTGACATTTTCACAAAAAATTACCTTAGGTTTATGATAAGAACATATGCGAACCACTTCAAAGAACAAAGTCCCTCTTGATTGTCCCTTATAATCATCATCAAAACCTTTTCGACTTCCCGCTAGACTAAATGCTTGGCAAGGAAAGCCTGCTAAACATATATCAAAAGAGGGAATTGTTGCTTCATCAATCAAAGTTATATCCCCGTGCGGTACTTCCCCAAAATTAGCCTCATATGTTTTCACCGCAAACTTGTCCCATTCGGAAGAAAAGACACATTCCATGCCATGCTGTTCAAAACCTAGGCGTATGCCCCCTATGCCCGCAAAAAGGTCTATAAAAGTGATTTTGCTAGATTTTATTTCTGCCATATCAACTCTTCCTTTAGCAAGCCATAATGATATTCATCAATATATTTGCCGCAAAAATACACGGCTTTGCGCTTTATACCCTCTAGCCTAAAGCCTAGCTTTTCCATCATTTTTTGTGCAAGTATGTTGTGTTCTAGGGTTGTAGCCCAGATGCGCTCCAGCCCTAAATTATAAAAGCCATACTTCAACATTAGGCTTGCCGCTTCCGTACCATATCCTTGGTTTCTATGCTCTACTTTAGCAAATCCCATGCCTAATGTGCAAGAACGGTTGGTTTTATCTATACGCTGTAGCGCAACATCACCGATTATGATATCATCATTAAGAAAAATACCCAAATTCACATGCGTGCCACCTTTTAGCCGTTTTTGCACCTTTTCAAACCACTCATCATAGTTTTCTAGTGAAAATCCGAGGTCTAATGTCTCCATTGGGTTTCCAAAATCATGCTCAAGGTTTTCAAGCAATGTCTTGCAATCCTCGCGTTCTAATGCCGCTAGATATATTCTTTCGCCTTGTAGTTTTAGCATGATATCGCTCCCCTCCCCTCATCACAACAACTTCTTCACCTTAAACAACTTGTCCCGCAACTGCGCTGCCCGCTCAAAATGCAAATCCATAGCTGCTTGTTTCATGTCTTTTTCTATGGATTTCAAGTGAGCCAGCAATTCTGCTCTGTCCATGGATTCTGGGTCTTTGTCCAGCTTTGGACCTTTTTTCTTCGCATTATCATCTACGGATATTGTAGCCTGTATTATATCATGCACCTTTTTTGTGATAGTTTGCGGTGTTATTCCATGCTCTGTGTTGTATGCCATCTGTATATCGCGGCGGCGGTTGGTTTCGCTTATAGCATAATTCATAGAACGCGTTACATTGTCGGCATACATTATTACGCGACCATCAGCGTTGCGCGCCGCGCGCCCTATGGTTTGTACCAACGAGGTTTCAGAACGTAAAAAGCCCTCTTTATCGGCATCTAGTATAGCAACCAAAGACACCTCTGGTATATCCAAACCCTCACGCAAAAGATTGATGCCTACAAGCACATCAAAAACATCCATGCGCAAGTCTCGTATAATTTCTAGCCGCTCCAGCGTTTTTATATCGCTATGCAGATACCGAACAGCTATGGCGCTTTGCTTTAGATAGTCCGTTAGGTCTTCCGCCATGCGCTTTGTCAGCGTGGTTATCAGTACCTTACGCCCTGCATCTTTTACTTTTCGTATCTCCGTTATCAAATTATCAATCTGCCCATTTATCGGACGAACATCTATAACAGGGTCTACAAGGCCTGTTGGGCGTATTATCTGCTCCGCTATTAATTGACTGTTTTCGCGCTCATATACCGCGGGTGTCGCCGAAACAAAAAGTGCCTGCTGCATCTTGCCCTCAAATTCTTCAAAGCGCAAGGGGCGGTTATCTAGCGCAGAGGGCAATCTAAAGCCAAAGTCCACAAGCGTTTCTTTACGGCTGCGGTCGCCTAAATACATTCCGCGAAACTGCGGCAATGTAACATGGCTTTCATCCACTACTATCAAAAAATCATCAGGAAAATAATCAAGCAAGGTGTGTGGCGCATCGCCTTCTTTGCCGCCTACCAAATGGCGGCTGTAGTTTTCTATGCCGCTGCAAAAGCCCATTTCGCGCAGCATTTCTATGTCATAGCGGGTGCGCTGGGTTATGCGTTGGGCTTCTAGTAACTTTTCTTCGGATTTTAGCTTGGTTATCTGCTCCGCCAGTTCCTCTTCTATATCCGATATGGCGCGTTCCAAATTTTCGCGGGTTGTAACATAGTGAGAAGCAGGAAAAATAGAGATATGCGTACGCGCCGCCGATATCTCGCCTGTTAGGCTATCTATTTCTGAGATTTTTTCTATTTCATCCCCAAAAAACTCTACGCGAAATGCTGTGCCATCAGAGTTTGCAGGGTAAATCTCCACCACATCACCGCGCACGCGAAATGTTCCGCGCTGAAAGTTTAGGTCATTGCGGTTGTATTGAATATCCACCAAGCGGCGCAAAAGCTCGTCGCGGTCGCGCATCATGCTTGGTCGCAGGGATATCACAAGATTTTTATAATCAATTGGGCTGCCAAGGCCATATATGCATGAAACAGAGGCAATAATGATAACATCGCGCCGCTCTGCTATTGCCGCCGTTGCGCTATGGCGCAGCTTATCTATTTCGTCATTTATTGAGCTGTCTTTTTCTATATACGTATCAGATGATGGCACATAAGCCTCTGGCTGGTAATAGTCGTAATAGCTTACAAAATATTCCACGGCATTGTGTGGGAAAAATTCCCTGAACTCATTGTAAAGTTGGGCAGCAAGGGTTTTGTTGTGCGCCATCACGATTGTTGGCTTTTGCAACCGCTGTATGATATTTGCCACGGTAAAGGTCTTGCCGCTGCCTGTGACACCTAAAAGTGTCCCAAATTTATTTCCGCTTTCAAAGCCCGCCGCCAGCGTGTCTATCGCCTGTGGCTGGTCTCCTGTGGGCGCAAATTCAGATACTATGCGAAATTCATCCATTTATTTACCCTTCCTTTGACCCGTCCTGATGCTCTTGCATCTCTTGCTGTCTTTCTGCCTCAAGTCTTATCCCTAGCTCCATATCCTTTTGCTCGTCTCTATTTCTTAATGCACCAAATATAGCCACCATTGGTTGCATCAAAATAATTATTGCATGTATGGGCATGGCATTAAGTTCGTAAACAAAAATAATACCTATCTCAACAATAAGTGGCACAACTGAGAGTATAGCTAAAATCATCATTAATCTAGCTTTTTCTATCACATTGCTAAACTTTATAAATAGCACCCCAGCCACAGCTTGCCACAAAACCAGCGCAATAAAATATATCACCCATCCATTGATAGCTCCTACCCAAGATACTATAAGTGCAAGAAGGGTAATCAAAGCCCCAATCAAAAACATAGCACCTGCCACTATCAAAAAATTTCTCCCTGATGCCATAAGCCAGTCCTCCAAATCAAAAATACAGCATTTAAACTTGAAAATGCCTATAATCCATTCTTCATTGTACCATAATTCATTATTTCCTGCAATATGCACAAAGATATTTTTTATGTCGCTCCTGACAAAATCAAAAAATCCAAACTCGGTTGTTCATGCTCACACCACCGTTGTCTGGATTTTTTTCTGTTATATGCTTTTAGATTTGGAGTCTTTTTTGTTGCGGGGTTTAGGTTGCCCCAGTCTCTGCGTTGCATTGCGTGGTATTCTTTTTTCTCTTTCTTCGACCGTTTGGAAAGCGGCACAAATTTTTGTTTCATGTGTAATACACCTCCATTATATACACAAAGCAACGCCCGCAAATCCATCTAAAATAGCGGGCAAAGTGTTTTTAAAATTAACTATACCATAATATCAAGCATAGCACCAAGCCCATCAAAGCCTACGGGCGGCACGCTTGCCGTTTGTAGCATATCTGCCATCATTTCCGCTGTTTGCTCTGCGTGGTCCATAGCATTTCTCATTACACCAATGCTTATCTCCTGCATTAGGTTTTGTTGAGCCATTTGTGTAGAAAGTGTTGCAATTGCCATTGTGTCCATAATCTATACCTCCTGTATCTGTTATGTGAATGTATCGCAAGCGACATTCAAAATCGTTTCAGTCTGTGCCGAAACACCTTTGGAGCATTGGTTGTTTCGGCTTGCTTCAATGTTTTTCATTGTCGTTTGCTATAGTGTATTAAATCCGCATACGCATGTCGTTTTCAAGCCCGTTACCATCACCTGTTTCTGTGAAGCCAACGCTTTGGTAAAGTTGGGTGGCAGGATTTCCTTTGTGAACCGAAACGTAAAGCCAGCCAGCTTGACCTAGGGGCTTTTCAGCTCTCACCAGCTCAATTATTTGAGCAAGTGCAGCTTTGCCATAACCCTTGCCTTGATAGTTTTTATCAATCATAAATCGGCAGATGTAATACAGGGATTCATCAAGCCCTTCAACTCCATGTTCATCCGCTGTGTTGTAGCTAATCATGGTTAGCCCTATAGGTATATTACCATCATAAACACCTAATAGAATGGGTTTGTTGCCCGAAGTTTCAAGCCAAACGAAAGCATCTGCAAAGCACTTCAAATTTGAACCGATAAATTCTTCTTGCTCTTCATGGGTTTCCAATTTTATGAGTGCCTCGTACTCTTGCCATGATGTTATTGGTTTCAAAGTTACTATGTTGCCACATCCTTTCACACTATACCCATTATACCATATCGGCTTATTCCGCGCAAGTCTTAATAATCAAAATCTCTACGGCTAACTCATCCGCCATCTGCCCTGTTTTTATAGCATAATCTGTTTCTAAGCAGTTTTCTAAGGCTTTCACCATAGCTTCACGCGAAAAATTGCGCCCACCTTCCACAAATTCTCTGACAGCAAAGGGATGTAGCGAAAGTTTTGATGCTATGTCCTTTTGTGACATTTTGGGTGCTAAATATGTGCATTGCAGGTAATACCTAAACTGCCGCGCTATCATGGTCAGCACCATAAGTGGGCTTTCCTTTGCCGCTATGAGATTTGCATACATAGCCGCCGCCCGTTTTGCATCTTTATTGCCAATGAAGCGCATTAGGTCAAAAATCTTTGCTTCTAGCGACTTTGTACAAATAGCATCAATATCAGCAGTTGTTATTTCACCGCCTAATTTGTAGGCTGCTAACTTTGCCACTTCGTTATACAAGAGAGCCATATCCACAGGTGCTGTTCGCGCAAGATATGCCGCCACGGACCTAGGCATTTCAGTCCCAAAAGATGCGCATAACTTTGCTGCCCAGTCTGCCAAGTCCGCTTCTTTTGGTGTTTTTGCCTCCAGCGCAAGCCCATTTGTGTTGGCGCGTTTATACAGCCGCCCGCGCTTGTCCACATCTTTTTCGGAAAATATGATTATGGTACTTTCTGGTATGTCCTCCACAAAGCTCGCCATGGCTTCCGAATCATCTTTGCGTCCACTTTGAAAAAGCCCGCTATCCTCTACTATAATCAGGCGGTGTTCTGCCAAAAATGGCATGGTTTCGGCTGCTTCCATTATCCGCGTTACATCTGCTTTGCCAGCAAATATCTCCATATTCATATCCCTAGCATCTTCAGGCAATATAGCGGAAACAAGGCTTTTGCGCCAGCGGTCTAGCAAAAAGGATTCTTCGCCAAAAAGGAGGTAGCATCTGGCAAAATTGCCTGTTTTTATGTGATTATTTAGTTCTTTCATATGCTCACCCCATCACGGATTTAACATTGTGCGTACTTCTAAATTCCGACCATTGCTACGAACCAATATCGCACCATGAGTTGCTGTATTATGATATGGTACGCCATGTTCGTATAGGCGTTGTATAACCGTATTATGCGGATGCCCAAACATATTGTTTCGCCCAGCCGAAATAATGGCTAGGCTAGGTGAAGTAGCCTCTAAAAATGTGTCAGACGTGGACGTGCGGCTACCATGATGTGCGGCTTGTAAAATATCGACAGAAATATCGACACCACGTGTTGCAAGATATTCCTCCACCTGTGTATAGATATCACCCGTAAGCAATATTGCATTTTCACCATGCACAACACGCAATACAAGAGATACATTATTTGTTCCCGAAAATAGTGGGTCAGAATAAGGCGACAGCGCGTATAGCCGCATATTATGAAATTCAAACACATCCCCAGCAGACATATAGCTAACGGGTATATCCATGGCATCAGCCGCCTCTAGCATAGCGAGATACATGTAGTAGTCAGGGTCGCTACCCGCCTGAGCCAAAATAAGATTCTCTATGCGTCCTGCATACATAGCTTCTATCAGCCCAAGCACATGGTCGCGGTGATTATGGCTAGCTATGGCTGTAACACTGTCAATACCGCGATAGTTTAGGTATGGTACGAGAGTAAATGTACCTACATTTTCGCCCATCTCACGCCCAAACACGCCGCCTCCATCAATAATTATAGCAGAATTACCGCGCGAAATCACCGTCGATTTGCCTTGTCCTACATCCAAAAATGTGATATTAATATTTGGACTTATCCTATACGCTGCAAAATTCGCAGAAAAGCCCAGAACCAACACAGCAGTCGCTACCCCTAGCCTTCTCGCAATATTTTTGCCCTTATGCATGATATATATAAAGGCAATAATGACGGCAACGCCGATAATAACTATGAAAACGCTAGGTCTCCCCGTTATTATTGTGGCATATGGCAGACGAAGCGACCACCTAATCACAAAATCATATATGCTTAGTAGCAAAAGTAGAGGAAAGGCTAATATTTGCGCCAAAAACAGTCCAATGCTACCCAAAACACCAATAATAGCAATTACAAATCCAAGTACAATCACAAAAAACACACTAGGCAACAAAATGAAATTAACAAGAGGTGAAATAGGCGAAACTTCGTAGAAAAACCAAGCATTGACTACAAAATATGCTGCGTTTGCCGCAAATGTAGCCGCCAAATACTTTTTCGCATACCAATTGCCTAAAATAGGTTCAAGAAAATCATAGCGTTCGATAAGCATGGTAAAGACCTTATCTACGGATGGCGTACCCAAGGATAGCGCAAGCACCACCGAGAAAGAGTATATGAAGCCGATGTCAAAAAGATATAGCGGCTGATAAAGTAGCAGAATTATAGCGGCCATGGAGATTGATGTCGGCGTGTCGTTTTCATAGCCAAACAGCCCAGATGCTACTAGCGCTATGCCCATTATTGCGGCGCGTACAGTAGCAACGCTAGCACCCGTCAATACCGCAAGCAGTACAATAAAGATAATCGTAAGGGCTGAGCGTTTTTTCGCGCCTAGCCCGATAAATTTTAATGCCCTTTCCATGGCTATGGCTAATATGCTAACATGCAGACCAGATACAACCAAAATATGAAACATGCCCACGGAGCGGTACATATCGCGCACTTCACTATCTAAGCTTGTCCTATCGCCCACTATCATCGCTTTCATAATACCCGCCGCCCAAGGTGGTAAAGTATCATCAAATACAGCGGATAAGCGCACGCCAAAGTTACGAATATGCATTGTTGGTGTCAATGATATTTCATGCAAGCTCGCTGATTCTGCAAAAATCTTATACTCAATGCCGCGGCTACGTAAAAATTGCGACTCGTTAAAACTACCAGGATTGCGCGCTTCGTCTAGCGGCAAAAGATAACCAGCTACCAAAATACGTTGACCCAAGACAGCGAAATGACCATCGGGCATATAAACAACAATGGACACTGCCGATGATTGATGGACTTCCTCAAAAGGGCCTATTCGATATGCTACAGTACGTACGGAGACGCGCTGCCTACCTGTCCGTGTGGTAGATACATCCTCCACAATGCCCTCTATGCGCACAAAGCCGTGGCGTGCCGCCACTTCCTCCATCAAGCTATCAGTAGGTGTCATTGAGCCTGCAACAAAAAACGCCCCAATAATTGCAAAAATAGGAAAAATAAGGGCGATTTTGCGTTTATATACAAAAAAATAAATTATCGATATAGCAATGGCAATAAGACCGAAAATGAATAGATGCTCGCCCATGCCAAAATATCCAAAGATGATGCCGCCGATAAGAAAAGCGGCAAGTGCTACCATGGGTCGTGCCATGACCATTACCCCTTTATAGCCTAGTCCATATAGCCTATTATCAAACTTTCATTACGTTCTATTGGCCCGCTCAAATCCATATGCAGATTTCCTTCTTCATCAGGTTGAATAGGTTGACCATCTATAAATATCTGCACACGGCGTATTTCTGGCAATGTTGTTAGCGTATTTACTAATGAATACACCATAAAGCTTTCATCAGCAGAGCCGCCACTTGAAAGCGCATCATAGAAATCATGACCAAAACTAACACTTATGGTGTCTCCCATAAGTTCACCTAGGACAAATGTTGTTTCTATCGGAATCGCAGGGTAAAGGTCAGGCGATACAGGACCCTCTATCAGGGCATCCAGAATAAAGCTCCAAATGTCCTCTTGTCTGTTTACTTCAATCACGCGTATCTCACCTACAAGACCCATCATTTGCTCATCTGGAAAGTATAGAATAACTGTCGCGGTATCCGCAATCCATGATGGCACCGTTTCTGCTAGGCTTGTATTCTCACGGCTACGCAAACCAAATGTATTGCCCTGCCCATCAAGCATGGGTTCTTCACCAATATAAAACTCCAATTGGTCGATAAAATCAAGTTCAGTTAGTGTGTATACCAAAGAGCTTATAGCAAGCGTCATGTCTATGGGGTCTATATCCGCAAAAGACCGCGAAAAAGTCACAAGCAATGTGTTCTCTATGCTTGTGCGTATTCTTGCTCCTTCTATATGCACTCCGTCAGGTATGCTAGGTAAAAAAGCTTCTGTTTGCGGACCATCTAATATGCCTTGCAATATGGCCGAAACTATGTCCGTATTATCATCCATTGGTTCTAATTGCCTTTGTTCGCTACCCCAGCGCCCATCTGCATCACGAAAATAAAAGTTGATAGAAAGTGTTTGTGCCTGTGGACGATTTTGTGTATCATCCTGGATGTTTTGCTGTGCTTGGTTTTGCACTTGTGGGGGTGTATCGCTAAACAATTCCCCAAAGCCCAAAACAGCCACAACGCCAACACAAACAAGCAGTGCTATAGACACAATGCTAAGTATATGTCTACGCCGTATTCTTTTTTTATTGCCCTTGGATTTCCTAGTCTTTTTTGACATTTTACTCCCCCGCCTCCTTTTTAAGGCCTATAGTGTAGCGGAATTCTTACCAAGAAGGTGCTTCCTTCTTCTTCTTTGCTTGTTAGCTTTATGCTGCCCTTATGCAGCAATATTGTCTTATGTGTAATGGACAAACCCAAACCCGTGCCGCCAGTTTCCCTATCTCGTCCCTTGTCCACACGAAAAAAGCGCGCAAACACATTTGCTTGGTTTTCTTCGCTTATGCCCGCGCCATTGTCAGTTACGGTCACGAAGGCATTTTTGTTGTCTGCATCTATCAAAACCTTTGCATGTCCGCCTACATAATTATATTTTATGGCATTCTCCACCAAATTAGATATGGCAAGACTAATTTTCATTTCATCCGCTTCTATGTTTATCTGTTTTTGCTCTATAAATTCCACAGAAATTTCTCTTGAATCCGCCAGAGGCTTTAATCGCTTTATAACACTTTCTAGTAGCTTATTTAGGTCAAAATTACTTATATTAAGCGGCAGTTCTGTTTCATCTAGCCGCACTAGGGTCAGCAATTCATTTACTATGCTTGTCATTCTATCAACTTCGGAATTTATATCAGTCAAAAATTCTTTATACACCTCCGAAGGCACATCATCTTGATGCACAAGTGATTCTGATAGAACCTTGATGGAGCTAAGCGGTGTTTTTAGCTCATGCGATACATTTGATACAAACTCTTGCCTTGCTGTTTCTACCTTTTCTAGCTTATCCGTCATGTCGTTTATAGCTAGTCCTAGCTCATTAAATTCATCTTTGCTTTTTAAGTTTATCCTCTCGCCCAGCTGACCTTCCGAGATTTTTTGTGTAGCAGACAAGATATGGCGCATAGGCCGTATGAACCATTGCGCTATAAGCATAACAGCACCCGCCAAAACAAAGCCCATAAGAACAATAAAACCTATTGTAAGCTCGTTTATATCATCTAGCAGTACATCCAGCCCTGTTATGGAATGCGTTACCATAACAGCCCCCACAACCGCATCCCCATCAAAAATAGGCGCGATTTCGACTATCGTTCGGCTATCAGGCGTTGTGCTATCTTGTGTGCCGCCTAGAGCCTGTATTATACCCGCGCTGGCTAGAGTGTTTCCGTCATATACATTAAGAGAATCATAAAGCACTATAGCCATAGAATCTACCACAATTATGCGGGAATTATGGCTTTCGCTGGCAGGTGTTATTACCTGCATATTTATCACATTGCGCATCCAAAGCTCTTGCATATAGGTAGAATCCGCAATTCTCGTTGCTATTTGGTTAGATACAAAACGTAACTCGCTTGCTCTTTGCTCTATGTGATGATTTTCCAAAATATCTGCGGTGTTGCCCCAAAGCACAAACATAGGAATAATGCTAACCAAAAGATACGATAAAAAGAGCTTCCAGCGCAATGTACGCAAGCTAGAAAAAAAATTGCGTGTAATTTTGATTAGCCTATCCCGCTTTCTCATTTAAAATAATACCCCACGCCCCATTTTGTATGTATATACTTCGGGTCGCTTGGTGCATCCTCTATTTTTTCGCGCAGACGACGAACATGCACATCCACCGTGCGCACATCACCAGGATAGTCGTATCCCCAAACAGTGTTCAGCAATTCCTCGCGCGTATATACTCTTTCAGCATTTTCTATCAAAAGCTCTAGCAGATCAAACTCCTTTGCAGTAAGATTAACCTCTTTACCAGATATGCTAACACGGCGGCTATCCGCCTCTATCTCCAGCCCGCGCACCACATGCGTATTTTTTGCCGCCTGTGCTTTGCCTCCATTTTTCGCGCTCCTGCGCAAAATAGCTCTTATGCGGGCCTTTAATTCCAAAATGTTAAAAGGCTTTGTTAAATAATCATCCGCGCCATATTCCAGCCCCATTATCTTATCCATGTCCTCACTTTTTGCTGTCAGCATGATAATGGGCGTGTCCGAAAACTCTCTGATACCCTGACAAACCTCAAGCCCATCAAGCTTTGGCAGCATCACATCAAGCACAATGAGGTCGAAGTTATTATCTTTAGCAAGGTTAAGAGCCTCTTCGCCGTCATATGCCACAGAAACATCCATGCCATCTTGTTCTAGGCTAAATTTTATGCCTTTGATTATGTTTTTTTCGTCATCTACAACTAGAATTTTGTTTGCCATAGTCACTAATCCCCTTTATCGGATTTGTCTAGTCCACCGTTATGCCATCCCGTATATTCTCAAATGTTCTTTCGCCTATACCGCTTACATTCATAATCTCTTCAATGGTAGCAAATCCGCCGCGCGCTTCTCTATGGTTAATGATATTGCCTGCCGTAACGGGCCCTATGCCGCTCAATGTCTGTAGTTGCTCGCTTGTGGCCGTGTTTATATTTATGCGTCCATCCACCGATTGTCCTATTTGTCCCGATGCCGTCACCGTAGGCGGCATATTGTCTTCTATGTTAAACACCATAATATGCTGTTCATCCACCATTCTTTGGGATGGGTTTATGGCATTAATATCAGCATTCGCTGTCATTCCGCCCGCTGCCTCTATCGCCTCTACTATACGCGCGCCCTCATAAAATTCAAAAACGCCTGGGTTATGTACCTCGCCGCTTACATATACCATTATTCGCTGTGGTTGCGGCTCGTCATTCTCAGTAGTTGTGTAGCCTTGTGCCACATAGCCCTGTGTATCAACATCTGCCGTTACCAGCAATCTAGGCACAGTCATATCAACATCATCACCCATTTGCATGCTTATCCAAAATGCGTAGGCTATAGAGAGGATGATAACAACGCCAATAGCACAAAAAAGCAACACTTTTGCATTCCTTGAGGTTTTTATACCAAATTTTTGAGTTAGTTTTTCAAACATTTGCCCATTTTCTTTCGTAAATGTGTTATACTGTTTATATTATAACAAATTTTCCGCACTAAATCAACCTATATATCGGAGGGTACACCAATGTCTCAAAATAAGCTTAGTTTCGCCCTGCTAATTATAAGCCAAGGCATTAGCCTTATCGGCAATGCTCTCCTGCGTTTTGCCATATCGTTGTATGCGCTAGACCTAACAGGCTCTGCCGAAATATTTGCTACCATGGTGGCGATTTCTTTTCTGCCTATGGTGTTTTTTGCGCCAATAGGTGGTGCTATAGCCGATAGATTTTCTAAAAAAATGCTGCTCGTGGTATGTGATAGCTCAAACACACTGGTCGTAGCTGCTTTGGCAGCATTGCTTTTTGGCGGTAGCCAGTCCGTTATTTTGCTAGGCGCAACAATAACCCTGCTTACCCTCATTTCCTCCGCATATCACCCTACAGTTACAGCTTGCCTGCCCGTACTCATAGAAAAAGATGAGCTAATAAAAGCAAATGGCATAATCAAAGGCATCCGTTCCATATCTATGCTAGCCGCGCCCATGATGGCCGGCTTTTTGTATGGCACATTGGGCGTAATAAACCTCGTTGCCCTTTGTGTCATCATTTTTCTGTTTTCCGCCATCATCAACATCTTCATCAAAATACCATACACACCAAAAGAACGCAAGGGCGGCATAGTAAAAGCCATAGCCGCCGACCTTAAAGAGGGCTTTATACATATCACCAAAGAAAACCCGCTGCTTTTGCGCCTTGCTCTCGTTTTCACCGTGCTTGTGTTCTTCTTCCAAGCTATGTTTTCCGTTGCATTCCCATACATGATACGCATCACCTTTGGCATGAGCGAGCAGTTCATGGGCTTTGCTAATGCTGCCACAGGTGCCGCCATCCTCATAGGCAGCCTAATGGCAGGCAAGCTCAAAAAATATCTAAAGCTTAACCGCCTACATCTTTTTATCGCCTCAATGGCTCTAGCTGTCATACCCATAGCAACATCCACATTGCTACCAGAAACCAGTGGCATCCTGCCTTTTCTAGTCTTCGTGTCAGGCTTTATGCTTATCATGTTTACCTTCACTCTAGTGGACATCTCCGTAATGACCTACACCCAAGCCAATGTGCCAACGCATCTAGTGGGCAAGGCAATTGCCATTTTTGTATCCATAGCAAATCTCTCTGCACCCGTAGGCCAGCTTCTGTTAGGCTGGTTAATAGAGAATCTAGCCGGCACGCATTTTGTGCTATATATGTCCATAGCCGTGTTTACTTTGCTTTTGGCAGTTGTGGCAAGGGGCAAGGTGGCTTTGCGGTCAAACCACGCTAATTAAAATATTGCGAGGCATTTCTTTATTCACTGCATTACTCTTCTTCGCCTGTATCAGTATTGATTTTTTTGTAACCTCCGAGGTTATCAAGGTTCCAGCTCATCTTCATTCATTAAGTCTCTAACTTAAGCAATATCATAACACTGTTTTCAATATTGAGATTTTGTACCGTGTTTTTTGGAAAAGAAAAACCGCCAGTAAATATTATTCTTTACAGGCGGTTTGTATAGTAATTCAACTTAAAAATCGCCTCAGCTCGCGCACGGCTTCGTTATTTTTAAGCAGAATTACTATATATTACTTTGCTTGCAATTTTTACAATTTGAAAAACGCCACTAGCTGCCGCAACAATTCAGCTTGCGAATTTAGTTCTTCTGATGCCGCTGCCGTTTCCTCCGAAACAGCCGAATTATTTTGTACAACCCCTGATATTTGTTCAAGCCCAACGCTAACCTGCCCAATCGCTTCTGCTTGTTGTTTTGATGCGGCGGAAATGTTGCTAATAATTGCAAGCACTTCATCAGCACCAGCAACAATAGCAGTTAATGATTCGGCGGTGGTTTCGGCAATGTTCGAGCCGATTTCTACGCGGTTTATAGAATCATCAATGAGTGCTGTAGTTTCTTCGGCAGATTTTTGGCTGCGTCCTGCAAGGGTACGCACTTCTTCCGCAACAACACTAAAGCCTTTGCCATGTTCGCCAGCTCTTGCTGCCTCAACAGAAGCGTTAAGGGCAAGCAGATTGGTTTGGAACGCAATATCTTGAATGGTCCTTACGATTTTAGATATATCGTTGGATGATGTTTTAATTTGAGCCATAGCAGCAACCATCTGTTTCATAGCTTCGTTGCCCTCTTGAGCATTGGTTGTGGATTTGTTGGAGAGTTCGTTGGCCGTTACTGCATTATCTGCGTTTTGTTGTGTCTGCTGATTAATCATATCTACAGTAGCGTTAAGCTCTTCAACAGAACTTGCTTGCTCCTGTGCGCCACTTGCTAAATCAGATGCACTTGCAGAAATTTGCTTTGAACCCGACAATACTTGCTCCGAAGCCGCAGAAATTTCCGACATGGTTTTGTGAAGGGTGCTGTTGATATTATTTATTGAACTTTTGATGGTAACAAAATCGCCAACGTATTCACGTTCGATTTTGTTACGTAAGTTGCCTTCTGCCATTTGTGCCAATATTTCGTCCAGTTCGTTGATATAGGAGTGTATTTCTATCATGGCCTCATCTATAGCAAAGATGCTATCCTTAAATATACCGCTATATTTATTTGCATCAGCTTCAAGCCCCATCTCAACAAGCTTTTTGTCTAACTTAGCCAATTCAAAGTTACCAGCTTTTATTTCATTGAGGGTTACGTTAAGCACTTTAATAGGTTCATCCACAGCCTTGGCTATACCATTAAGCCCAATCATAATTTCACGCCAATCACCTTTATATTTATCAGATTCAATTCGGAAAGTCAAATCGCCTTTAACCGCCGTCGATTCAATCATATTGCCTACTTCTGTGCTAATGCTTTTAAGATTGCCAGTAAGTCCGTTAAGTGCTTTAGGCATAAACATCCAATCACCTATCCAAATTTCCTCTTTAAGAGCAATGTCAAAATCCCCACGGTCTACTCTATCCAAAGCATCGGCAATTTCCTTAATATCCGTCGTCATGGCTTGAATAATATTACTTGTTAGTTCAATCATTTCCTTAAAGGAATTTTGGTACTTTTCGGAGTCAACGCTAAATTGCAAATCTCCTACTTCTATAAACGCATGATGCATCTGAGTCAAATCCTGCATCATCATTTTAATCACATCAACAAGATTGTAAATATTAAGCGTTAAATCACCAATTTCATCTTGGGTAATATTTTTCCTATCCATATTGATGTTGATATTTCCATCAGATACATCTGCTACCAAACTTTGCAACCGTTTTATCGGTTGTATCAGCTTACCCGAAATCAAGAACAGCACAAATATGGTAATGGCGGCCCCTGCAAGAGCCACTAAAGTTATCTGCAATATCAATGCATTTCTTTCAGCAATAACGCCTGCGTTGCTTAGCCCCATAAAAAGTTGACCAAACATTTGCTCATACGAACCTATCAACGGCAAAAAGAACGCGCTGTAAGTTTCACCATACATATCAACCGTGGTGAACATTTCACTTTGCTTATCAAGCAGCGTATCGACAACTTCCTGCGGCATCTCAACATCCATGATTCGTGACCCATCTGATGCCCTAAAAGTAGACGCAACACTAACGCCATCAGCAAAAACAACAACCTCTGCACCATATGTTTCCTGTATCCAGTCCACAAGAAAATTGGTGTCAAGGGCATACGCTAGAACAAATGCCCCTACAATTTCCCCTTCATGAAACAATGGTATGCTAGGGCGAATGGTAACTTGCCAAGTCCAAAAGTTGCCGTATGCAACAGAAATATTACCTTCTAAAGCTCCCATCAATGCAGGTGTTCTAATTTCTTGCCCCCAGTCGTTGGGGTCGTGAGTTCTCACCATTGCTACGCCATCCGCATCCATAAGCGTAATAAATGCAAGGTTGTTATCCTCCACAATTTGCGTGGCCACACGAATCATTTCTTGTCTGTCGCCGCCCAAAAGGGCATCAGCTAACCATCCATCGGCAGAAATTTGCATACCAAGCTCTATTGTCATACGGCGGTAGTCGTCAACAATACTTCTCATGCCGCCAGCGGCAGATTCTATACGTGCTTGCATGAGGTTGTCTGCAAAATTAGTAAACCGCACCACCGAAAAAGCAATGATGATAGTAAGCAACAGGATAAACAGTGCCACAGTAGGCAGTATGATTTTGCCTTTGAATCTTAAACCGTTGATTTTACCCATTTCAATCTACTCCTTTTGAATATTTTGCCTTGCTCATGAACAGATTATACCGAATAAGATTTGCTTCGGCATAGAGCGATTGGGTTTCTGCAAAGGTTACGGCTTTTTAGATTGCGTTTTTCGTGGTCTCGAACGCCCTATACTTGCGATTATAGCACAAAATATGCATAAAAACAATCATAAAACCGAATATTTCTTCGGTTAAACGGCTTGAAAACACATTCTACAAAAAATCTAATTGAACTTGTAGAGCTTTTCAATAATCATAATTGCGTTTAATTCTCTACAGGAAAGTATAGACGCTTCCAGCGCAACAGGCAGAATGCTTCTAAAGATTGTGTGTATTTTCGCAGAATTTAAGCAAGAAAGCTTAGGGGAGCGGGTACGGCTAGGCATGGAGCGCAAAGCCAAGGAAGGGTATAGCCTTTGTACCCTCTTTTGGTTATGACCGCGAAAACGGCAACAAAATACAAGAAATAAATGAAGCGGAAGCCGTAACCGTACACCGCATATTCGATATCAGAATATAGTCGTATTGGTCGCGAACCTTGTCTATATACTGCCTAATACTAAACTACAATTAAAAACATTGCAAAATCCAATCGCATCCTGTTATGCTTTTTATTGTCGATTTTGTTAGCAGGCAGATTGTTTCGCATAACCTATCTATGACTTTATCCAAGGTCT